>JGI24158J21664_10009497_pt1 | contig 12983 bp, 9 predicted proteins | sample Ectturendosymbi3_FD_21664 | JGI IMG/M metagenome (IMG submission 21664) | reverse complement strand
TAAGCGTAAGTCACATGTTATGACTAGTCTTGTATGATTTAGTACAGTTGGAGAGCAATAATACAAGAATATGAATATTTGCTTCATAATCTGAATTTTTTTAATTCTCATATGAATGTATAGGAATTGACTTAACCCCTTAATGACCGCATTATTATGCACTTGTTGAAGAAAATTTTTATACTCAAAATTATTGTCAAATATGCACCTAAAATCTAGATTGTGTGTTATTTTCCTAATCTGAGATTTATTGGGGGGAATGGGTTGATGTGGTGAATTGAGGGACACTGGTTGTTTAGGCCGGTGTACATGAAATTTTGAGTTCTTAAAAAATACAAGCATATTTTTGCTTTTTGTCAGTATATTTCATAACAGAAAAGCGAAACTGAAACAAATAGGTCACATGAAGCAGCACTGCTGAAAAGAAACAACTTTGAAGAGCTCAGTCATTACAAAATCAGATTTTAATGAACTGCTGAAAAGAAACAAATTTTAAGAGCTGAGTCATTACAACATCAGATTTTAATGAATTGCTATCAATTTGCATTGAAATAATTGCCTTTTATCCTATAAACATAGTATTTCTATAAATGGCAGCAATGCAAAAAACGTCAATGCTTCTGTAATTATTTACACTAATTGTTGAAATTTCGTAACCATTTTACGCCTTAGGAATTTGAAAGTCGTGTTTTTTATTGAAAAGGTGATTTTTTTCTTTGTCTCTAACAAAGCATTATCAACTACTAAGAATCTTTATCTTATGAATAGTTCACACTTTATCAAAAGAAGCATTGCATATACCAAATCAACGTTTGTTGCAAGTTTTGAAAACATTTGAAAATGCACTAGAATTGCAGTTAAAGTACATCACTGGTGATAGAGCTTGAAACAACTTTTGTGTTTGTTTAGACCAGTGTAGTCGAGACCAAAACCTGATTACAACTTTGAGACTGAGACATCATCAAACTCTGAGACTCGAAGACTTCAAAATTTGAGCATTTGGCCAAATTTTTTTTGAATGTTGTCATCACTTCTGAGTTGAATTTTTTTTAATTTCTGGCATTTTTTCCAACATGTTTTGATTGTTTCTTACCTGCAAATACTACAAACAAAAATTGTTAGAATTTTAGAAATGTTACTAAACTGTTTCTTTGCAATATTCACAGTCGCGAGACCCATAGCCTTCGAGACAGATACGAGATCTGAAACCTTCATGTATGTCAGAGACTTACAAAAATGGGTCTCGAAACTCCATCACTGGTTCAGACATAGATGTATATTGCATTTACTATAAAGAATATTGTTTCCCCACTGTATGTAACACAGCGATGGAGTCTCGAGGTTTGGTCTCGGTCTCACGACTTTTGCACTCGGGTTAATTCAAGCAGTTTGCGCAAAAACAGCTGGATCGCACGTGGCTTTGCGTGGGAATTTCTCCGCTCCTGTAAACGCTACAGACCCGGTCAAAAGCTCAAAAGACTCGGCAAGTCTTGTAGTTTGCACTTGAAAAAAAATGTTTTGGTTGGGGGTTATGGATTTTTTGTTAGTGACGTCATAAGTGGAAAGCTTTTAGGCCACCTTGGCCAACTTCACCTGGCCCTGGGCCCAAACCGCTAAATGGTAGTGTTTCGCTGAAGTTTTTATTGGAAACTAGGCTACAATCTGAGTCTTTTGATACTTTGGATGACCTGCTGGGGTTTCGGGTTCAGATCTAAAGCAATAAAAATACTTGGCTAATAATAGTTAATTAGATAATAATTAGTTTATATTAGATTATAAATTTGAACCAGAAATGCTAGAAAGTTGATCGAAGGCTCAAAAGTCTCGGACTTGAGCCTAGTTTCCAATGAAAACTTCATCGAAATACTTCGGCCTAGCAGTTGGACCCTTGGCCAGGTAGCATGAGCCAAAATGGCCCAAAAACTACTTCATTTATGACGTCACTCACAAAAAATCTGCAAACCCCAACCAAAAAAATTTTTTTTGAGTGCAGACTAGATGACTGGCCGATTTGTTTGAGCCCTTGAACAGCTCTCTAGTGCAATCGGCGGAGGAGCTAGGGCGTTGGTAAGGCAACTGACAATTGCTGGTTTCAAGTCGATTTCAAAGTACGAATATACCGTACCCAGGTTCTCAAAGTGTTAATGTCTACAACGGATACACGACCTTTCAGTCTGACTGTTTCAGCCTGAGCCATTTTGGTCATGACACGTTTAGTCTTAATCGTTTCGATCTGAAGACGTTTCAGTCAGACTATTAAATCTTGCAGAAATCTTACATGTTCACTTTTTAATGGAAACGTGCTTATATCAATGAAAGATTTTATTTAAAAAAGCTACAAACATGATCCAAGATCCAACAGTTAATCAGCATAAACATTTTTCATCATCATTAGCAAGCGAATATATAATCATTATCAACATTTTGAAATTAAATACAAATACTGCATATTCATAAATGCAATTCAAATTTAATTGCAATCATCACTCCTCAAAACTGAGTTGGTATAACACCAGCTAGCATGGTAGTTGGCCTGCCTATGTAAATCAATAACAATGAAATCGGATGTCTATGTACAGAATGTCATGACCGAAATGACCCCAGCCGAAACAGTCAGACTGATATGTCCTGTGACCAAAACGTCCCAGACTGAATCAGCCAGACCGAAACAGCTCAGACCAAAAAGTCTTGTCCCGGTCCAGAAGACATTAGTTATGTTTTATGATACAAATGTCAGTGATATCTGTATTGTATGTTATGGGTAAGGATCATGAACTTGCATGTAATTTTTAGTCTGTGTATTGTGTGCACATTTCTGCCACACCTATTTGTGGGTTTCAGAGCAGCAACCCACAATCCATTGGTCTTACAACCTCATAAGTGTGCACAGTGCGTTAGGGCATTTCAACAACATTTAAAAAATTGAGATGTGTATATCTGAGCAACTACAAAGTCTAGTTATATGAAATAATACCAGTTTAAGATTAGCGAAAAATATCCATTCACAAAAATAAGATTAAGGAATTGAAACATGTGAATTTTATAAATTTTTTCGTACGTGTGTGTTTCCATGTACCTTTTATATATATATATATAGACTTTCTACGATTTTGCACAAATGCTTTTCTGACTGTCTTGAGACCATCTTTTTGACACTGTTGTTTCTTGGTTGTCCAATTTCTCTGGCCCTGTACAAACAAACACCATTCAAACTTTGTCTTGTTTCCATATCGTCATTGCAAGTGATGTGTTTTAGTGGAATTATCTTACAAATGCCTGAAGTTCCCAACAGTCTTAGTAACTTCCTGCATTTTCTGCATGAAGTGCATATTTTTCATTATATTGGAAAGGTTTGTGTCACTTTGGCAAAGTCTGTGGCACAAATTGATATGTGGTTGTGTTGTGCATATGCTAGCCAAATTTGTTGCTGTATTGACTATCTGCTGGTCATCTGCAAAATGGTTATATAATATTTTGTACAAGTTGTATTTTATGTCATTTCATACCGAGAAGCGCATGTGACCTATTTCAAAGCCTTTTGTAGATTGAAAAAGAGTTGGAAAAAATTTGTAAAGAAATTTTGGACCTTCTAGAAAAGCATTTAATTCCTAACGCTGCAACACTTTCCTCCACAGTATTTTATTATAAAATGTAAGTAGCTTGTTTTAATGAAGTTGTGTGCAGTTTTGCTTTTACTTGATATTCATGCTGAACTGTGAAGTTTGGAGTTCTTATTTTTTAAATGTGTTACCATACTTAAGATGAATTAGTTGCATCTACCAAGCACTGCTTCCCTGCTTATGTATTTTTGTCCAACAAAACCAGTATTTTAAACTTAACAGAAAACTAAGGAACATAACTCCTGGTATTTGGAGTGATTTTGTCAATCTGACATGTTTGCAGCAGTGGCATGAATGAAGCTTTTTCGTGAAAACTAATCCAATGTGTTTGTATACCTTTTACTTTAATAATGTTGATTGGTTTAAGCTGCATATGTATTGTCATTATATTTGAATTGATCTCAACTCTCAGGAAAGGTGACTACTTGCGGTACGAGGCTGAGTTTGCCAGTGGTCAGCAAAGGAAGGATGTTGCTGAGAAAAGTTTGGTGGCGTACAAAGCTGCTAATGAAATTGCGACAAAGGACCTTACACCAACAGATCCTATTAGATTAGGTAACAGTTTTGTATTACTGTCTGTTATACCACAGTGAGACCAAGAGTTGAAATTTTCAATTAGTGAAACAGGATCTGTCCATTTCTTGTTTATAGGAAAGTTCAAAATGCAGAACTGACTGTTTTTGGTTTGGCAGATCAAAAGATGCATTTATGCCTACGCTGCCACAATGACAATTAATATACTAAGTTTTATCTTATTGCATGATTTTAAGCCAAGATGAAATTTTTGCGATATGTGGTGGCCGACTCTGAAAATAGCTGCTAATTATGTGTAGTGTTTCGTCAATTGTGAGTATATACAGGGCGTAAAGTCTGAGTACTAAGACCATCCTTCTCGTCCACTCAACAGCACCAACTCGATTCGTTCTTCTATGGACAGAGCCATCATCATTTAATTAAATAAACCTATGGGGAGGAAAAATCACCTGAACAAATGAAATAGATAGTGAAAACCTCTGTGCACCCAAACTTTGTGGATACTCTGTATATTACAACAGAAAAAATGCATCTAGACCAAAGAAGAAATGTATGTAGTTTAAACATGTAAATGTATCTTCACAACAAAAATGCATATTGGACATCCAAAAAAACGACACAACATACAAGGCTGTTTCTGAGCATTAAAACCTGCAGTACTGTCATACATCTAAAGGATGCTGGGTAATGTCAGTGTCACCCCCACCGTAGCGGCGTTTCCCCACTTTCATGGCGTACCACAGAACGTTTGGTGCTTCATAATTTTATGGAATATATATTTATCAGACAACACTTCACTCTGCCCACCATTAGTAAGTGTGCTTTTTAATAAAGCGTTTTCCTATTTCTTTAACCAAATTTCACTGATAAGGGACAATGTCAATTGGACATGTTTTTTTAAAACCGGAGAACCTGTTTTTGATCAAGAGATATAATATCACTTTCAGTATGGCTTGAATTTTATCTTTTCCGTAAAGCATTTAAGAAGGAAATGTGTATTTTTCAGTGCGAAAAAGTCTGCTTTTTTCTTTGTACTCCTTTAAAATGCCACGAATGGTCTGCGGCGCCTACCTCCTATCGTTAAAATGCCACGAATGGTCTGCGGCGCCTAGCTTAAAATGCCACGAATGGTCTGCGGCGCGAATGGTCGAATGGTCTGCGGCGCCTAGCTTAAAATGCCACGAATGGTCTGCGGCGCCTAGCTCCTATCGTTAATTTTAATTTATTGCAAGTTTCTCATCACACGTTTTTTTCCTGTGAAATTAAACTACAATATCAGGGTTGGGCAAACTTGTTCAGTAGAAGAGTTTTTGCAGAAAACCAAAACCACCAGCAAGTCGCAAATTCAGTTCCTAGCGTCAATACAAATACAATCCGGTAAAGAATGGAAGTTTGGCACAAAACGTTTTACATAAAAAACTACATCAAATCACGTAGACTCTTTGGTAAGTAACCTTAAGAATTCATGTAAACACTTTGATGAATGACACAAACAATAAATATTACGCCACAACTTGCTATTAATTTGAGTTATTGCTCTTCAGCTAGAAGAGGCATACAAACCATGTCAGCGAGCCGCAGTTTGCCCACCATTGACATATATGTTTGGTGTTACTGTGCCCAAATTTGGAGTAATGTTGCCTGTTTTCACAAAATATTGTGTGCAGCAACAACAACAAATGCAAAAAACGTATGCAGCTAGACTTTTTACAAAACTAACAAGTAATAATTTAACTGCATAAGGCAGCGTGGTCCAGCTACAGGGCCACATGTGGCCCGCGTGCTTTCTCACTGCTGATTGTTGTGTGGATGTTACAGTAGGTAATTTTAATTGGAACAAGCGTATCATCTTTTAAGAATATTATGTACAATATTACCGACGTTAGACCAGACCAGGGCCTCCAAACTACGGCCCACGAGTCAAATCGGCACGCGAAGACATTTCATCCGGCTCACGAAGACATTTCATCCGGCTCACGAAGACATTTCATCCGGCTCACGGAGACATTTCATCCGGCTCACGGAGACATTTCATCCGGCTCACGGAGACATTTCATCCGGCTCACGAAGACTTTTTGTGAATAATGAAAAAATAATATATTTACGTAAATTTTATTGAATGGGGCGAATGTAACATATCCCGAAACAATCTCATTACGTAAGTTGTAATAGCCAGGGGTGTAGTGCTGAAAACATTAAGCACTGAGGTGTGGGAACGCCGTTCGCACGCCACTACACCCCTGATTTAGGTTGAAGCCGAATTCTAACATCAAATATTGCTCAGATGCCCTCACACGCGAAAAGCTCCTTTAGTTCTCGCAATCCGCTACACGTAGAAATTGAAATGAAAAATCCAAATCTTCAAGTAACGTTACTATAGTGCAACAAGGCGGTGGGAAACGCTGTTCCCACCCCACCACACGCCTGGTAATAGCTTATGCGACTCTCTGACAAAAAAATTTGGAGACCCCTGGGCCAGACCGTAAAGACCTTGTAGAAATTAATCAGCATAAATAGGTTTCCCAAACGGAAAGATTTCGCAAGAAAAATGCACTCGGCGTTTAGAAGCACATACATGTGTGAGAGTAGGCTATATTTTCTACTATGTACGAAGCAAGTCAAATCCAAAAACATAAATCGAATGGCAGACAAACCACTGGACAATGGTCTCCGACTTGCAACCAATGATGTTTTGATATAGGAACAATAGTGTCAGAGAAACCACAATCAAATTTGTAATATATTTTCATTGCTATTGTGTAATAATTTCAGTGACACATTGACTTCACTCATTTTCTTTTTTCTATTTTAAATCTTGTCAATAAATTGTTTTATAAATTATTTTATTAGAAGTGGCCCGCGAGTTGTCACGTTTTTGTAAAATGGCCCGTAGACCGAAAGTAGTTGGACCACACTGGCATAAGTCCCAACACTGTCACAAGTGCTTTCTTCAATACAGTACGTTTGCTTCCTCAAGACCCTAAATTCAAGCACGGGGCGCCAAACTTGCTTCTTGCCCCGGACGCCATCTAACCTCGTTACGCCCGTGGGGCCACGCCTCCCCAGGGGGGTCAACCAATTTCCAGGGTGGCGCGAGCCCTAACACGCTTACAACATGGGAAGTTTCTGAATGGGAAAGAGTTCCGTCCAATTTACTTATGTAAAGTCAGGGGAGCTTGAAACAAAGGACAACAACTACTTGCGGGAGGCGTGGTAGAGAAAAGGTTAAGAACCACTGATCTAATTGCAGTATTTCTCAAACATTGTTTATTTCAGAACCAGAAAGTGATGTCTCTGATTTAGTTAAACCGAAGAAAAGTCTTCATTTTTCAGTTTGATGCTAGGCTCGTTTATCTGCACCATGAAGAATATTAGTGCTAAGCTAAGCAGACAAATCAAAGAATGACCCAGCCAAGACATGCCTCCCTTGTAAACAAGAACACAGGTTATTTTATGCTGTCCCAACATTTTCAAACGTTTAGTTGTTATTGCTGAGCTTGTAGCTGAAGTTGTAAGCGTCTGTCAAATCCATTACGTATCCCTTTCTCCATTAAGTACTTCACAGGTTGGAGCAGCAGCACTGAGCAGCGAAAAAATGGGAAGGTCGTATAGCGAAGCCCATAATACTGAAAAGCAAGCGACTTAAACTCGGTGACGTTGCTGTTTACAATTGAAGCCCTAAATGTTTTAACGATTACTGCTCAACTTCACGTTGACAAAAGCATTAGCCAGTTTGAAGGCTTGGAAAAAAACGAGAGCAACTGAATGTCTGTCAATGCTAAAACAGACTTTCTGGAGTTGACGCTGACCATGAACCTTGTCGCCGACGTCGCGCCTATTTACTCGGCCGGGATCTTTCTCAGCTTATTAATTTTAATGGTGGACCAGTGTCTGTTGGTAACATGTGATGCAGTTGTATCGCTGATGCCTCGAGAAACATCTATTTAAAGAATAGATGCCAAGTAAAACATATTGCTGCACTTCACTTGCAGTCACTCTTCGATTCGTGTCTCATTTCTGATTGCTGGCCTTCTGAAGTCAATATGCGCATTACCGTGCTTAACACAAAGTGTCTGTTGTGGAAACATTCGCTGTTGCTTTTTTCACTTGATTGTTGTCAAAACAAGAGTAGCTGGTGAAGTTTTGCAAATATTCCGAAACATCGTTACGCATTTATTTAATCCATTTTCAGGACTGGCTTTGAATTTCTCTGTGTTTTATTACGAAATATTGAACTCGCCGGACCGGGCTTGCCGCCTCGCAAAAAAAGCATTTGATGACGCAATAGCTGAGCTTGACACCTTGAGTGAAGAATCCTACAAAGACTCTACACTGATCATGCAACTTCTAAGAGACAATCTTACTTTATGGACTTCAGACATGCAGGGAGAAGGTATTCGTAGGATCGAAGCCGTTGTTGTTTGTTTTTGAAGATCATGTGACATGATTTTTTCGTTGGCATCCGTATAACTTTTCGTTCTGATTCCAAATCACTCATTTTTATCAACGCTGGTACCGGGGGGTTGCGAAGTGACAAGTTCCACAACAGCAGATCGCGAAGTCTTGGTTCTGTGACCAGTGGCGTAACTGACAGGGGGCATAGGGGTGAGCCGTCCCCCTGGCAAGCTAAATGTAAAAACTGGGACCCTTTAGCTCACATTTTGATATTTATAATTCCTTTGGTTTTCAGTAGGTAGGCTAGTTGTTTTTTTGCGTTTTTCAGGGTGTTTTTCGTTTTTTTAGCTGATATAGATATCCACAACATCCGGATTCACTATCTTTTTTTAATTTTTTTCTGAGTGTTGGCTGTGGGCCTCCTTCAGCTAAGTTTTGCCCCCCTGGCACAAACCTCCAGTTCCGGCACTGGCTGTGACGTCATTGTGGAACTTTTCTGTATGCGCGTATCAGCTACTGTTAGTGAGCTAGCTAGCAACGCAATGCGTCTGCCTTTACCTGTATGGATATTAATTTCAAACAAGAAAATCCCTGGAGAGATTCACTTATTGGAACATTAGCCTATGTTTGATTCCACTGTTCATTTCTACAGTTCAGTTAAGTGTTGAAACCAACAATCTCGCTTTTTTATCTAGCCAAATGGTAGCTAGCCTTCACTAAAAATTTCAGCTGCACAGTATCGTAATGACAAAAACACGCAATGAAGCTGGTTGTGATGAGCTTGGTAATAAGCGAATTTAGAACCGTAATGCCCAAAAATAGAAGATACCATTGATGTTACATACAAGTATCAAATGAAACCCAATGAGTTTCATTGAAGTTCAGCATATAGTAAAACTCCAAAGTGATTAGTTTTTATGATGAATAGGCCTATCAACATTGCAATGTGTGAAATCCTTGTCATTCAGTCTCTTAACAAATTTGTTTGTATTGCAAATATTCGGTCTGTGGTGAAGTGATTTATGTGGTGAGAATGTTAAGCAAACATAGCACATAGCATATCAAGTGAAAGCTAGCAAATGGGTACTGTTCAACACAAACATGCTAATTTGTCAAAACTGAACTGACATTATCTATATTTCATTCAAGTGTGCAAGATTTTTGAAACTATCTAGTCATCTTCAGCGTCATGTTTACATTTAAAGTGATGAAAAATTGCTTTTTACTACCTCTGAAAGCTAAATTGAAAATGCTGTACTAGAATGCAGTAGTCCGAATACGGTAAATGTACAGACTATGCTACATGCAAAACAGTTACATGAAATCCGATCATTTTGTATCCTCAATTAATTTAATTAGTGCGGTTTGCATGCAAGCTCGCAACACAAGCAAACCACAAAAGCAATTGGGAGTAAAGTACATGTTTTTTTTCTAGTGGTACTGATATCAGTAAACCAATGTCGCCTGGATTTAAACTTAGTTCCCTACCTGGTGTTTTTGCTGAGACATTTTGGTCATTTGCCCCATAATAATACGCACACTGTGTATGCGTACACACGTGCTTTCCCCCACCGCAACTTCCGTCACCATTTTCGATTCGAGCTTTTATGAAGAAGTGTCGCTCTCTTCGGATCAAAAAGCTCAACCTATTACTTTTATAATCCACTGGGCTCGTTTTTAAACTTTTTCTTTGTCGACTGTTGTCATGCAGTGTTTACAGTCGATATGAGAAAGCTTTGCCATTGACATGGAACACGCTGGTTGACTGTCTATGAAAATAAATCCTTATTCAGCAGAGAATCAGACGCTAAGATCTTCCAGAGTATGTTCCAATAGAATCACGCTGGTTGATGTTTTCTTATAGATAATGGCGATGAGCAACAGCAAGTTGAAGACCTCGAAGATACAGAACCTGCAGCATGACAACGACATCTGTTACTAAAGCTGTTTTGTAATGTTGCTGGACTATTTACTGGTACTTTTCTAAACTGCAACATGAGCTCGATTGTCTGATGCTTGTCGCCGTTGCATTCGACGAATTTCAAAGCCGCTGTAACCGTATGAACTTGCCGAAGTGAATGTAAAGCTGATCAGAGCATGCCTTTTATTATTATCAGCACTTTTCAGGGCAGGGCTCCGCAGTACAGCACCGATGGGCGCCAAGCACAAGATGCTTGTCTATAATAATTCTGGACACAGTCTAGGTACACGTCAGCAACAGTAGAAATAAAAGTTTGTTTATTGTCGTATGTTTGTTTTCCGCTGAAACGTCATGTTAGCGCTTGACATTATTATGCTTTGTTTTTTTGCAATAAAACATTTCAACACAAACCCTTCTTCACACAGCTGATTCACATCTGTCGTTTGTGGTCGTTCGTATTTCCCGTAATTTCCACTTTACCAACTTGCAATTGCAAATGTTTTCATCGGTCTGGTGTGCGAGAGAGTATAGTTGGCGTTTTCAATAAATCTCAGCATGTGTGTTAAAAGTTGTTACAAATCGCTTCTTCGTCTCACCTTGTGGTAATACTATGCAATGTCTTGCATTGACTGTCCCAACCAAAGCGGCTATGCTCCCGTCAGACGACACCTGTATTGAGAAGTATCATCGGCAGCTACAGCCTTTTCGCTTAATTGTCCACAGAGACTTTCAGTTTCGTTGTTGCACAGCAGAGTTAGAACAACAAATAAATTCTCAAGTAATGGACAGCATTTTCGTTTCATGATTTTTCTGTGGCATGTCCTTCAAACAGAAATGTTTATAATGAGCAGAAGTCGGCAGAAAAGTAAGATGAACGAAGTAAATACTAACACTATTTCTACTACATACCGTTGCACCAGTTACTCTGCTGACATAGGGCAAGCTACACTTGAACTGAAAAAGGATACGCCAGTTTTAATAAAATCGGACAATTACAATCGTATCCTAATTCACAATATTCAGTTGGGTTTAGTCAACTGCAAAGGTACACGAGGTATAAGTATTATTTGTTTGCCCACAGACGTATGGTTCATAAAACGAGCACAGTGGAATAGAACGAGGAAAAATGGTTGTCACTGCGTATTACAGAGTAGGTGTTAGAACACAACACTGACAGGAGCAAAGCCAACATTCGATCCTAGGTGAATACAAGAAGTTCAAGCTATCAGCAAATCCCAAAAATTTTTATCAAATATCTTTGATGTCATAGGTCTAGGAGCAGGCAAATTTTGGGGGTGCGAAAGATTTTTGCCCTTAAGGTTTCTGTGCGACTCTGCCTACAAATTTTCTCCCACAAAGATAATGGCGACCCTTTTTTGGTGTGGCCTCCAGAAGGGTCCTCAAGTGTTTTTCTGCAAACGTTAGGCGCCATTTTTGTCCGGATTTTCAGTGATTTTGCCCAGATATTTGATAAATCAAAACTTAAGGGGGTGCGATTGCAACCCGCCTCCTACACCACTGTTTGATACATGAAAACGCAAATTGCTTATATCACCAAGGAAGTAGCCCATACATATAAAGACCATCTTACAAAGGTTGAGAGCCATGGATACTTAGTGCAAGAAATCTCAAAAGCAAATATTGGGTTGAAGGGAAAGCTTGATGACCTGGATTAGCACGGTAGTAAGTTTTATCAGTATCTGGAGTATAATTTCAACCCTGATCAAATCTCAAGCACACACCTTAAATCTAAGTCAAATCAAAAATGTCCACCTATTGTTAAATTACTATCACGAGATATCAGGGACCACATATGGCAATTACGGGAAAAATTAAGTAAAGTCAATGTACAGTTTGTTATATCTGGAATAAAAAATTTGTATATCAACGAAAACAATTTAAGGCCCGCAAAAGCTACTATCACGGATTTTTACGTTATGATCGGCCATACCCGCGAACGGATTGTGCTAGAGAGTAGAGCTGTATCAGCCGCTCTCCATGCCCCCCAATTGGGGGGTCCCACGCTGTCACAGGGGCCCAAAATTCAGTCCCGTCACCATTTAGCCCTACAAAGAAAGCTTCGATCCCCAAATTGAAATACGAAGCACTAGAAATCAGTGAAGTTGGGAGGGCCTTTGAAAGAACAGTGCTTAGGTTATACATTGCAGTTATTTTGGGCCCCTTTGAAAGCAAGGTATTTACACGTTTCAGTGGCTGTTGGGCCCTGTTGAAAGCAAGGTACTTTACACATTGCAGTTGCTATTGGAGGCCCCTTTGAAAGCGTAGTGAGCCTAGTTACACATTGCATTTGCTATTGTGTGTCTCTTTGAAAGCGTAGGTCTTCTACATTACAGTTGCTATTGTAGTCCCTTTGAAAGGAGAGAACTTACACAATGCAATGGTCAATGGTTTATTGTCAATGGTCAATGGTTTATTGTTTCATATGACTCAGCCAACAAGCAGAAGCATCATAAAAGCCATCGCATGCAGCAAGCCAATCGTTAGCGAACATT
>JGI24158J21664_10009496_pt1 | contig 12983 bp, 11 predicted proteins | sample Ectturendosymbi3_FD_21664 | JGI IMG/M metagenome (IMG submission 21664) | reverse complement strand
GTATGCAAAAACAATATATCATAGCCAGTGACGTAACTGACGGGAGGCAGAGTGGCGAAATGCCCCTCCTGGCAATCTAAATGTGAAAAACGGACCGCCACCTAAAGTGATATTTCGGTTTTGGTATTCGTTTGGTTTTCAGTAGTTCGCTGTTTTTTTGCGTTTGTCGCATTATTTTCCAGTGATTTATGGTTTTAACACGTTCCATTCCGGGTTTGAGAATTGGTTTACCAAATTCCCAAACGTACCCTACCGGTATGTTTTTCAGCAATTGTCCTCAGAAGTTTCGCACCTTGACAGGACACCTTTGAACGTCGCCAAAGAGCAAAAATCCGCACCACCGTCGTCTGAGGCGCGTGAGTGCGCAAGAATCGGTCTAACGCTGGTCGCAGATCAAACGTCGGATTGCTGATTTGCCTGTACCCTTTCCTCATGCAATCCACAGTTTTTCACATATTCATAAAAGTTTTAAATGTAACGTTCTTTCCCATTACGCTGCATTCATTGCGATTCATGATACATGCAAAAACAAAGCCTAACAACGGTCTCAGTGGAGTTGAGTTGCGTTTTCGTGAGCTTCTTTCGATTTGTGGCCTACCAACCACATCAATTTTGCCAGATTTCACGAGCAAAAAATCAAAAAGTTGAAATCTAAAGTAATTGGTGCATTGTTCTTTGCTTGGAAAGTTTCCAACCCATCGAAACCTTGGTTTATGTTGTATCCACTGCGTTTTTTGTTGCTTTCAGAATTCAAACATGACAGTGTTCTCGATGGAGGTGCCTTTTCGCGAGATATTTTTTCTTTCGAATTTGTAGCCTATCAATCGCTTCCACGTTGCCAAATTTCATGCGCAAATAAGCACAAAGTTGAAAAAACAAAGACACTGGTTCAATTTTCATTGCTTGAAAAGTTTTAAAACTATTTTAGGGCCATTCCGTGTCAATTCTCAGGAAGTGGTCAAGGCACCCTCTACATTTTCCTGAAATTTTTCTCAAATTTTCATTACCCCATATGATGAACATCTGCAAAATTTGAAAGAAATCTGTGAAGAAATGACATGATTGTAAAGCTTTTTAGTTGGGTGGGGGTAGCCGGGAGGACACGAATTATTCACATTTGGCCATGTTTAAAGCCTTATTACTGCCGAACTACATTAGTGAACAACCCCAATATTTCAGGAATGCTAGTAACATTGCCAAATATTGAAAAAATAACATTATCTATATTGTGACTTGCAAAGGTCAAAGGTCATGGTCCCCAAAGTTGACTGTTTCTAGCTCTTGCTACAAACTTTCGAAATTTTTCAAACATCGCCACGGTTTCCTTTCGTGATAGTTTTCGCTCATATTTGGTAGAATTGTTGCTGAGAAAATTATCTTTGACCTTGGAAAATTTCATTGCAAAATACCAAAAGGTTTGTGAGATATCTTGGGTCAAACTTGGCACGAAATGAAAAAACTAGAAAAGCGGGGTACCTTTGTCGCCTTGTCTCCCCAGTCATGGCTAAACCTTTTGATCTCACAAACCGTACATTTGCGCAGTTGCGCACCTTAGAGGAGCATCGAAGACATTATGGCTGCAAATACAGGTCTTATGACTCGCAGTTTGCAAAATCACCGCAAAAGACCCCATAATTCCAAACGGTACGTGGCAATTACGCGGTGACAATTTCAAGTCAGGCAACGAAGTACGCGCTCGACGAAATAATGCAAACGCAGACGCGCGGTCAGCGTGCATGGCTCACATCCCTAATACATACATGGTTAGGGGTTTTTCTATGTCCGCCTCTGTAAGTTCTTGCTTTTTTGGATCGGGTAAGGAGAAAAATGAAGAACTGATGAACACGCCTGAAATAGTTTCGTTAGATTCCCAGCAATTGGTTGCGTCGTCGAAGTGATCTCTTTGTGTTCCGCTCCACTGAGTCCAGCACAGCATGAATGTTCTTTACTGTTCTAGCACTCACTCTTTAACAAACCAAATGTTCCTAAGACTTTAAGAATGAAAAATATGCGCGGCCCCATACTCTCTGAACTTCTGATTTTGAACCCAGTCCAAATCTTTCCTTTTTGATGGAGCATGAGGACCATTAACTTTCTTCGAAAATTTGCTTTGCACTATACTATATAATTTTGGGTGGAAAAAGGCCCCCATGCTAAATTTCTTTGGTCAAGACCTGTTGGGGAAGAATTTTGTTCCAACTTTGATGCACAAACTTTACTTGTATACCCTAAACAACAAAATAAGAAAAATTAACAGCTTTATTAAAAAAATTGTAGGTTCGGGTTTTTTTGGAAAAATCCTGTACATCACGATTGTCCATTAAATTTTCGTTAGGGCATAATGCATCTTCAGTTTTTAACTAAGGAGGTAAACACAATAAAGTTCACATTTGATATTTGCCACTTCAATTGTCACATAAAAATTCAAGACGCAAAAGACTAACTGCGGAGCTATTGTGACACATCGTTGCGCTTTGTTTTATAGAACCTCATAACAATTGTTTACTTTTGTGTTTTAATCTAAGGAATTCTTACAAATGTTGCCCATATTAGAAAACATCCAGGGACGTTTGACAATGTACATAATAAGAGAAAGAATTTCGATGACTGCTTGTGGAAGTTGGAAAGCAAGAATAGGACGTGGATGCCCGTCCCCGCCGTAATATCTACAAACACCCATTCCTCTAATTCAGGGGTTTCCAAACGATGGCCCGTGGGCCAATTCCGACCCACGAAGCCATTTAATCCGGCCCTCGAAGACATTTTGTCAGCAATGAAAAACTAATATACTTACGAAAAATGTATTGATTGGGCAGAATGTAACATATCGCGCAACAACTACCTCATTAAAGTAAGATGTCCGGCCCTCGAAATGCTGCGTAATAGCTTATGTGGCTCTGACTAAAACGTTTGGAGTTCCTCTAATTCGAACTATTTTAATAACCCGAAATTTATTCAAATATTTGTTTTAGTTTTTCGCAAGAAATTTACGATATGTTTTCCCCTCATGGAAAAAGAGGACCATTACCCCAAGTTCCAGAACACCCCTTTCACCTCTTACTTTGTTTAGTCAAGATGGAATCAGATGTTATTTAATATTCCCAAGGCTCTGGCCGGCGCACAGCTGTAATTGAAGTTGGTTCTTGAACTTCGGTTATATTCCTGTAAGTTGTGGTTTCATTGAAAAACTGGTAAGACTGTTGGTTAAAATGGCACCTTTAATTCGAACAGTTTCCGCACAGCGAGACCATAAGCTAGGAAGGAGGCAACTGTACAGAACCGCCAGTAACGTGGTTTCCAACAAACTACACAATGAGCGCGTATGGATTAAAAGGAATTTTAATTCGCCTATGTCACCACTGTCCGCTAGTGCCCGTATACGCCTTTATCTTCACGAATGTCTGTTGTTTCAAGTGTTCGTGTTTTCTATAACCGCATCCTGTAATCGGATTACGATCGTTTCACTGGTTTATGAATACAACAAAGCAGAAGAGAAATCCTCACTTGTATGCTTCCCAAGGGCATCTAGTTATCTTAACGTGACAGAAGTCTGCTACAGCCGTTACTGCATATATCGTCGGAGTGTGCAGGTCATGTTACTTGTACTATCATGTACCCGTACAGTCTTTCAAAGTCGGTTAGAAATTTCTTTCCCACACAACTATTTTCTGGCTACGCCCTAGCACATTGGTATTGTTCGGATTATTACAAACTTGTATGGCCATCAAAAATAAATCATCTGCATTTTAAGATGACCTTTTCTCGGGAAATAATCCATAGCAATAAAAGTAGTTCTTGCGTACAGCACGGTAACACGACAGCTACCTATACACCATCCAAATCACACGCACAGCACATCTGGGAGATTTTTCCGGTGCTCGGCAAAACTGCCGCAGGCTGCACAGCAAGTGTTTCACTGGTTTTGTTTGCGCATTTGTTCGAGTTTTGTGAGGTTTTTGAAAGCAAAATGAATTGTAACTAGGTCAAACGTTTTAGCAAATTACAATTTAAAACTTCGCAAACGCAGGACATGGAGATGTGTAATTAATTACATTAAGATTCATTTCAGCCGACTAAGTGATACAGCTGGCTGAGCGCGCCCCACCAAAGCCAGAAGGCTTGGTTCGATTGCCGGTCGGGTCGCATCGAAGACTTGAAAAATGTCACTTGTGGTCTGATCAGCCTCGTGCTTGGCGTTAATGGGTGGGTGCAAGCAATCGGTTCACGCGCTGTGCTACCATTAACTCACCACCAATTGTATTAACTTCAGGAAAATAGCCGCTTGGTCCCCAGTGAAAGCAAGAGGAAATGGGCGCTGCAGACCAATCGTGACATACAGTATATATTCCATTCAGGGCCACTCCAGGTCAACAGCGTCATTCTGGCTCATCACATATTTTATATACAGTCCATATTAGCACAATGTCTTCCTCTGTTTGTAATTTAAGGGTGAAAACAATTATATGAAAGCTTTGCAAAGCAAACTGATCTACAAGTCGTTATTACAGGCCTACTGACTGACTGCAACCGTTCGAGGTTTGCGTCACTGAAATTTCCGTTTGCTCTCATCTTGGTGACGTATAATACGTAACAATGAATGAAAAGTGCTCATGAGACCTTGTCTATTGTTGAGTATGTACGTCACAGAACAATGATGACGCCAGTTAGTCCTCTGCGAACTAAGTTCATTCATATTAGACTGAGTTATGGGACAATTCATCGTTCGTTTGAAATTATTTTCGAATGGGAACTGTCCACAGATTGGAATGCAATTCCAAAGCTCTATTCCAGGGGTGATCAACCCGCGGCTCACGAGCCGCTTGCGGTCGTTGCCCGGTGTCAAGCGAAATTTCTGACTTCCCGCCATGTGCACATGCACAGAGTCATATTCTACGTATCAAAAACGCTGAGAAAACTGAGAGGCTTAGTGTTTGGTGTTTAGGTAAGTATGTTGCGTTTGGTTTGGCTTAGGGTTAGAAAAAGAAAAATAATTGAGGTCTAAGACTACGTCCAATATTTTTCAGTGCTTATAGTTATTCCCGTACTATAGCTTGTTGTGGGTATCTGACAACTAACCAAAAAGTCTTAATTTACATAAAACACATCAAAAAAGTAATCACCAAACTTTATTTCTTTACTCTGAGAAGCAAAATAACTGACAAACAATAATACGCCAGAAATTTTCACAGAGGTCAGAAATTTCGTTTGACACCGGTTTAATGCAGCTCTTACGTAATTACCAGAAGTCCCACTAAATAACATGTATAAAAATAAATGGCTTGTGAATTTCTCTCATTGTCGTATTGGTGTGTGATTTTTACAATAAATCTAGCTGAGCAAAGGTATGTGTGTGAGTGAGGAAGAGATGGGATGATTTTCGTGTGTGCCCATGCGTATGATGTGGTTCTTTGCTGTAACGTGGTCCTTGGTCCTTGACTAGTTGGCCACCACTGCTCTATGCAAATCCATTGCTTCAAAAAAGCATTCAATTTGATATGAATTACATTTTATTCAAATGCTTAGTTGCAAGTGAAAGCTCGGACTCTAACCGATGAGCCCGAGAAAAGCGCGCGCGAACGTTGTGGAGAAAACGCCGACTACAAACGACAATTTTTTATTCATGTCACCTGCAACATGAACGCGAAACCGGTGTTGCCAACTGACATATTTTCATGTCAAATTTTCGAAATTTGGTAGTTTTGGGAGGGGGTTGGCATAACTTTTTTTGGTTTGGCATATTAGTCGAATTTAGCATATTTGCCAACATCCATTTTGCTGACATACGCAAAATTTTGAACTAAAATTTTGTCCGAAAATTCTACATCTTTATGGTTGGAAAAACACATGCAACTCCTCTGGGGCTACGTTGAAGGGCCGTTAACAGCAGCCATAAATAGAACTGTTTCTTCAATTCCAAATGATATTGCAATATGTCACGTCTATATTTTTTTACTGTGAGATTTTGTAGATTTTTTTAAGTAGCCTAAACACCTTGTAACATTTTTTATTTTCCCCGTATGCATTCAAGTGTTATCTAGTATTTTTGTGTGTCTACTGTGAATATCCACCTGTTTTTAATTCTGATGTTGCTATGCTGAAAATGCCTGTCTTATTAGTCAGTGTCTGCTGAATTTTAACTGGTATAAGGTATATGCGAATACAGTGAAGCACTACTTACTCAAAAGTAATGCATATTGCATATGTTGTCCGTTCAACACAGACCTGTTCCTAATAGAACACGCATAACAAGCCAATCGAAACAGACCACGTTTTCAACAGACCTGTTGATAACAGACCCGTTCATAACCACCACGTTCATTAAAGATCAGTTCATAGCAGACCACGTTCACAACAAACCATGTACATAACAGATCCGTTCATAGTAGACCCGTTCATAACAGACAGCGTTCATAACACAACCCGTTCATAACAGGCGAGTTACGAACATTTTCTGTTATGAAAGGGTCTATTATGAACGAGGTCTGTAATGAACGTGGTCTGTTATGAACGAGTCTGTTATGAACTTGGTCTGTTCCGAATGGTCTGTTATGAGTGGTCTAATATGAACAGATCTGTTTTGAAAGGGAGCCATTGCATATTTGGTCAGTGGTCACCACTCAGCAGAGATGAACATGGCTTTGGATTTAAACCTTGAGGATTTTCAGCTTTTTGATGGATTTGGATTGGATTTTATACATTCTGCAGATCCGGATTTGGATTGGATTTCATAACCTTGTTTTGAACTTCTTCACGTTTTTCAGTTCTGTTTCGGGACTGTATGTAGATTACTGCATTTAATCTGTAAGTTTGGTTCAGTGGAGTTTCTCACATCCGTCGAAATGGTACATCGTGTTTGTTTAAATTTGGAGCTTTGACATATCCAGTAATATAAGCCTACCTCTTACATACCATGTCATCAAAGTCAAGGGATTGGCGTGACCAATGTGTGACTTTCATTGATTCAGTGCCTTTTCTTGACCCATAATTGTTATATTGCAGTGATACCTGCTACCTCGTAGCAACACTTAGAACAGTTCATCATTATTTTTATGTGTTGTCTAACCGAGTACTTATGAAGGATTCGCTTCTGCTGTATGCTGTAAGCCAGAGATGAGCACTGGACTGGACCTAGATTGGATTGGATCCTGACTAAAAAATGCTTCATAAAGTTAGGATCAGGACCGGATTTGGACTGAGTTTATGGAAAAGAATTGCGTAATTTTTGTTGAAAAGCTGTTTTTGTTAATTTTTTGGACTTTATTTGGACTTGGACTTCACATCTAAAAAAATTTTTGGACTATGATTGGACTTGGATTGAGTTTCAAAAATTCCGGATTGGACCTGGATCGCAAAATATGACAATCTGCTCATCCCTGCAGTGTAAGCCTACCTGGTAATTTCTATGGTTTGATATCTTACACTTTATAACTATGCTTCTCATTGCATTTGCTGCTAATAGTGTTTACCTTTAAGTGTCAACTGTTAGAGTATTGTGAGCGAAAAGTAGAGCATAAGCTAACTTGAGTTTGTTTCTAAATGACTTTTGTTAGTGTCTATTTTGCCTCAGGAGGCAAACGCTGTGCTGGGCATGGGCGTCCGCAGGAGAGGGGAAAAAACGGGCATTTGCCCCCCCCCTGGAAATTAGGCCTAAGAACCAAAATTTTCTAGAAAACATGAAACCAGCAGCTCAATTTTGATTAACTGATTTAATTCTTGTAACGACAGTTTATTTGCCGGTTAGACACTCACAATGCACAAGACCCAGGTTCACGGTCCTGGTGTCATGCAGTAGTGAGCTTGCAGTTCACTCGTGTCCGCTCAATTGCGTGGCAGAGCCAGAACCTGGGAGCGGATTCTTTTGCTGTTTGTCACTGTTGCGTAACAATAATATGGTTCACTTCAAGGTATGATAGTAAGCGTTTTGCATTTGCCGCAGTGTTGCCATTTTGGTCTTTTTAAAACCAAATCTGGTTTATTTTGCAATCGTTTGATTTATTTTTTTACGATTTGGTTTATAGTTTATTTTTTTATTTTTTGGTTTGTTTTTGTTTTTTTAAAGATGTTTTACGCCAGGTATCAGCTGTGTTCCCTGCAGTATTGTGTTAAGGAAAATCTAAGCAAGCTTTTGGAGAGTCTTTTATTTTTAGCAACAGTCTGTTCTAACATATCGTTGTGCCAACAAGAACAAATACTCTACATCCTTTGACATATCCTGCAGTTGATTTTTTGAATGCAAAACTTTATTTAGTTTATGAAACAAACTTTGATAAGAGACATGGTTTGTTCTGAGTCAGAAGAGGAATCCATGAGAAATACAATGTGTCAATTTTGCTTTGTTTCTATTTAAGCAAGTAGGCTACACGGTACCAACTCATTCAAATATGATGAAGGAAATTATTATTATTATTATGGGGGGGAGGGTTGGTGCTTGGACATCACAAGACTTTCAGCGCCACGTCTCACGGCTGGTTCATCTGTTCTTCAGAGGGTTCGATTAGTCTCGTTGACAACTTGTTGAACATGACGCGAAGCTTCTGGGTTTCTGAGGATGTCTGCAGTATTCACACTGACGCCGATCTTGCGCAGGTTCGCAAGGTTTCGCGTTGTGCGTGGTATTGAGGACAAATCAATGAAGGAAATGACATTGATGTCTGTTTCAAATGCCTTGTGAAAACTTACAGGACCTTGGATGAAATTGGGATAGAAAGTTAAGTCATTGGGAAAATTGAATACCAGTGGCAGCATTTGATAATTGTGTGTTGCAAAATGTTACTGGCACAGTGGCATATTGAACTGAAGTATGCTTGTATGGAGATGCCATCGAAGAAAAGCCATACAAAAAAACTAGCTTGTTTTGCGCAACACATTTTATGGAGCCTGCAACACACTCTAATGCAGAAATGAAAGGAGTATTCAGCCAGATAAACGTTGCAAAATTAAAATTGAGAAACGGAATGAGTGCAGAACCGGCAAATGCAATTTTGAATATTAGGACTGGATTGAAAAGAGACAATATTATAAAGCATTTCATGATTATGACTGAGATTCCAGAAGCAGTGACAATGTACTGTTTTATTGGCACTAGTTTGGTATGCATGAAAACAATACAGCTGAAAGTTGTGTTAATAAAGATAATTCTGGCTATTTTCAAATTTGCATACTTTCATCATTATGCTTTCTTTTTTTGTGTATTTATTTCTGCTTCAGTTTGGTTTATTCTGTGCTTTTTCAGGCTCATCTAGTTTATTTTAGGGAAACCAAGGTGGCAACACTGCTTACGACTTTGCCGCATGTTTCTGCTTGCTATTGAACGCAGATATCTTGGGATATAGTTCAGCGAGACAGTGACTGCTGATAGCCACGTAGTTTTATACTGTGTGAAAAGAAGCAAGCGTGAATCTATAGCAATGCAACCACAAGTTTTAAATATCCCTTGCTAGTGTGATGTGCCCGAGTGAACAGCTTAATCCAGCGTGGGCCAACTACCTTTTACCTACGGGCCATTTTACAAAAACGTTTTTTGCGGGCCACTTCCGATGTATGAAACAACAATGGTGTATAAAACAACATATTGACAACACTTAAAACTAAAAAAGGGAAGATACGTGAGTGCGTCATCAGGTTTTTTTAAGGCGTTTTAGGGACCCAATTCGGGTCCATAGAATTTCAAATCGGGTCCCCAGAATCAGAGAAAATTATCATCGGGTCCTTAACAGAGAAAATCGGGTCCCTACAGATCCAAACCGGGTTCCTAACATTTTTCTTTAAAAAAAACCTGGCGTCATTGAAATTACTACACAATAGCAATTTGCTACAAATCTCTATCAGTAGGGTGTTTGTAGTCGAGGCTTCTCTGACACTATCGTTCCTATAGCAATACCAGTGTTAGTGGCAGCAAGTCGGAGAATATCGTCCAGTGTTTCGTCTGCCATTAGATTTCTGTTTTTGCTGTAGATCTGCCTTGCTTCATCGTAGAAAATGTACGTACTCTCACACATGTATGTTTCCAAACGTGGAGCACATTTTTAGTGCGAAAACTTTCGGTTTGGGAAATCTATATTTGCTGAATAATTTCCAAAAGCTCTTTACTGTCTCTTATACCATTAGCATTGTAGCCTACATTTTTACTAAAAGATGTTATGCTTGCTTCTTCTATAGTAAGTAGAATTAAGTAAAGCAGGGATGGGATATTAATTTCGCTTAAGGGCCACTTTGAGAAGGTCGCGTTTAGCTGGTAGATAGACAGATTTATTTGGCGGTACTGAGTTCATTGTGCCAGATGTACTCTTAAAGACAACGAACGCCGGGGCACTGAGAAAACACAGAGGCTATGCAGTCAGGTGCCCCAGTGGCAGGGTTCCTACGTTTGGGGAATTCGCCCCTAGGTTGGGAATTTCAGCAACATTTCGGGAAAAACTGGGGAATTGAGGAATGTAGGGATTTTGGGGGACATTGCATATTTTGGAACGAAAGTGGAAAAACTTGTGGTCACGCGTTTCCATCTGATCTGAAAATCAGGTTGCGATTTACTGTCGGTCCCAGGAAAAGGAAGTACAGTAGTGTACAATTTCATCTAGGTTATACATTTTTTCCTTATTAGAGAAACTTTGCATTACTGTACATTATTATCAGCAGCAAAAGAGTGTGTCAAAAGCAGACCCTAATCGTGCTCGAATGAAAAGTAGACCTGAATGGCACTTCAGCTTCAGGATATTTATATTGTACTTTGGTATAAAACGTACTGTACTTATTGGTGCGTAGCCTATGGTTTTACATCATCAAAACATAGTATCCCATAATTTACAAACAATGGTTCTTGAGGTGTAATTTGGCTATACTTGCATAATTGTGTTGTTCTATTTTTCAAGAGGTCCTAAGTTATCATACAGTAAATTGCTAATGCAGTGTTTTTTAACCTTTTGCTGCAACGGAACCTTCCGCAAATGTTTGCGTTGCTCATGGAACCCTATGCAATGATCCAAGTGACTATACTGCTACAACTGCACAGAACTGTGGTTGCGAATTTCGTTCCAGGCAATTTTGGTCTGTGTCGACGGAATCACTGGCAGCCACTCGCGGAACCCTGGTTGGAAAACACTGGTCTAACGTAACATTCAAGTACTTGCTAAATATCCATCAAAAGTGCTAAAAGGTAGATGAAAATTATATGCTGCTTAGTGCAAAATCCAGGGAATTTTTGTGAAATTTTGGAAATCTTAAGATCAACTTTAGGGAATTTTTAGTCAAAGTTTGTGGGAACCCTGCCCAGCGGAGAGTTAGGGGAGTGCCATACCTTCTAATTTGATCGTAACAAATGTAACTTCACACGCTTTTCAAAAAATTTCAAATTTAAAGACTTTCTGAATGTTTCCGCGGGCCACCGAAAACGCTGTGGCCGGCCACATGCAGCCGACGGGCCTGTAGTTGGACCACACTGGCTTAATCAAACTACGCTTATGTAGTCTTCTTTTTACGCACTGCGTGGCTTGTTATGTATGCTGGCTTGTGGAAATATACCTAAGGTTTAGTTCTAACCTCTGAGTGAGCAAGAGCAAAGCTGTATTTACTCTGGTCAGTTTTCATAATTCATCTACACAATTTTCAAGCCTGCGTGGTATTCTAACTTTAGTAAGTTGTCTGATAGTCGTTGTCAACTTACATGTCTACTTTTCATTGCTTGAAAGAGTTTTGCGAGAGTGTCTAACTTTCATGTTTTTCACCGCTACTGATGTTCTGGCCGTTGATTATTCTGAAATTATGACTTATTTTTAGAAATTGCTCGAAAAATGGATATTACTAGTTAAGCCAAATTGTAGAACACATTTCAAACTAGATTTTGAGAATGAGGTTCAACCCGCACAGACTAACGTGAGCACCGCAAACGCAGGTGTGGATAGTTCAAGTCCAATTCAGACTCAGTTTTCTGCAGTTCACAATAATAATGATATTGGATGATACCCCAATTCAGCAAAAGCTGCAAAGGATGACAAAGAGTACAACCTTTTCGCAAACTCGAATGCAACTCCACCTGCATACAATTTCAAAAATGCGAGCGGACCGAGTGCTTTTGTGGTGTAGAAAGGGTAAGTACTTTGTGAACGTCAATTTGCATTGCATCGTTCACAACCTGAAAAAGGATAAACGAAATGTCGACTTTGCCCCCCCCCCCTGGAAAAATTTCTGCGGAAGCCCATATTAGTTGAGTTACTTCTTGCAATGACAGTTTATTTGCCGATATGACACTCACACTGCATTTGAGTCAGGTTTACTGTTCTAGTAACATGCAGTGATGAGCTTGCAGTTCACTTAATCCACTTCATTGCCTGCAGAGGCAGGTTGCGAAACTCGGGAGCGAATTGTTCTACTATTGGCCTTTGTTGCGTAACAACAACTTGGCAACAAATCCTCGAAGATGCGCTTGAAGTCACTGTGGTAGGCGTTTTGCCGCATGTAGCCATTGAACGGAGACAAATTGGCAGGTAATGCAGCGAGCGAGATAGTGATCAGTGACTGCTGATAATGGTAAGCCACGTAGGTTTATAACAATGGTGGGCGAATTGCGGCTCGCCAACATATTTTGTGTGGTTCTTCTAGATCAGGGGTTCCCAACCTTTCTCTGACCATGTACCCCTTCAGTATTCCGACAGATAAGCATGTACCCCTTTAACATTTTAAAAGCTAAGCATGTACCTCTTCAATACTTCGATAGATGAACATGTACCTCTAAAATTTCTTATGACAAAATATTTTATCATGATTAATCACATACATATTAAAAAATAAACACGTAACGGCTTTGTAAAATAATGTTTGCTGATATGCATGAATTTTTGGAAATAAAATATATGTAACTATATATTTCTGTTCTATTGCTAACCGTAAATGTACCCCGTCAGATAGACAAATGTACCCCTAGGGGTACATGTATCCCAGCTTGGGAACCTTGTTCTAGATCAAAGGCGCAGCCAGGGGGGGGGCTGAAG
>JGI24158J21664_10009494_pt1 | contig 12984 bp, 7 predicted proteins | sample Ectturendosymbi3_FD_21664 | JGI IMG/M metagenome (IMG submission 21664) | reverse complement strand
AGAGAAACTCAACCAAGGATGTTGATCTAGAAAAATAAACTTTGTGTATAGCAGATTAGATATGGCAGCCATGAGTACACATTTCAAATATTACAAGTTTTACCGTTTGAAATTGGCTAAGCAACGTCTACAGCATAAAAATTTTGCACTTTTGCAGTAGTAAATTTTAGTGCATGGTAGGCGTGTACAGGTTTTCGAGCAGATTTAAAAGTGTGTACCAATACAAAAAAGGTTGACAACCACTGCTTTGCTGTACTGTATGTCTATGCATGAATAACATGATGTTGCGGAACACTGCAGTTTCGTGTATTCCGCACTCCACCAGTCACGATGTGCAATGGCCCTTGAGTGTGAAAATTGCTTCCTATAGCAACAGCAGAGTTGTCGTACCATTTGCACATGAAAACCTCTCCGTAGCAGCTGTAATCGAAAGTACCACGCTCCTGCTTGAGGCTCTTTCAGTCAGACATCGCATTTACTGCTCCCACAGTTCAGTTATCTCGAACAGTTCCTGTTGCTGCGGTTTCGTGATTTCTAAAGCCTGCTAAAAGTGAAAATCTGGTGAAAGGGTTGTCATAAAATGCGTGCTTGGATGGAATAGTGGTTTGAACCACCAGATTTACAAGGTCATTGAACACACGTTGTCCTAGACTAGATCTATCGGATGTTTCACGACATCTGCCTATTTCCCTTTAGATATTTGCAAATGATAGGATACCCGTCAATTCCGCACAATCGCCATTTTTCATAACCGTAACGGATTGGCTTCCCAGAAATGAAAAATGTAGCGCTGTGACAGCCACAATGCGGATTTATCCATGAACTCACCGATGCTCAACGTTGAGTGAAAAATTCCTGAACCAAATTTGGATCAAATTTTCATTCAAGCATTTGTAGAGAGGAGCCTCTTTGCCACCTTCTTGCCTTATCAAGAGGTTGTCTTAACTGCAACTTGGAAATAAATTTTTATTAAGGCAATCTGCTCCCGTTCATTTTTTCAGATATATTTTTGGCTCCAAGATCTTGATTTTTCCAGAAATCGTGTCTCTCTTTGACAAGGAATTGTGTATTGAAGGAAGGAGAATTCCTAAGAACTGCGCCATTTCCTCTTCCGAAACACTCCATTCAGAAATCTGCATAGAAATCTGTTCTGCTACATATCGAAGCTTGTCTTAAGGTAAATATTTCAAGCCACATTTTTAAGTGAGAGAGTCCGAGCAATTCGCGGTGCTTATCTGCTAAATTCTCCTGTTCCGAAAACGGAATCGCTTCGTCAAAGAATAAGTTTTCTCCATTTTTGAAACTTCGTTGTTCTACACTTTGTTAATGATGAGGGTTGATCGTCACCATCGAAGTCAAGACTAATCTCGTGTTTCACCTTTAATTCTCCTTCGGGATCGAATGCCACTGCAATATTGTCTGACACATCTTCGGTATCACACTCCTGGCCAGCTTGAACTGTCAACTGTGGCAACAGGTGGCAGTATGGTGGCGTTTCTAGGATTTCTCATACTCCGCAACACTGCTGTTGCGAACACAGATTGTAACATGAGTAGAACGTCTGGACGTAGGCTACTTTTAGAATAGTTTTGAATCCATAACAGTTGCATGGGATAAAGCTAATTGTTCAGATTTGACAAAAAGTAATTCTGGTTTTTGTATTCGCACAAACAGTCACAATTGGCGAGCAGAGGATCATTCCGGAGTCGGATTTTGTTCAAAGTATATTCGACTACTCTAGACCAAATGCCTTCCGACTACGCAGACCTGGCAGCGGTAGCAGTGTTTAAAGATTTGTTCAAAATATGTAGGAATAACATGCTCACTTGCTTGTCGCTGCAAGAAGGACACTAAGAACACCGAAATTGTTAAAATGTATCAACAAAGCACAGCCGGAGTGGAGCCGCAGCCATGTTATAAAAAAACTCAGCACCGGAGCCGGAGCTGCAGCCATTTCATTTTTGCAAGAGCTCTGCAGCCCTTCTATTCAGCACTAACCTCAAAAAAGATATCACCAATGAATCCCATATTTCCACAGCCTAAATTGAATATCCTAAAAAAGTTGTCTAAATTCTTCTGAAAATATTCATGTACATAATTAATTCATTTCTGAAGGCAGAAATCGCCTTCCCCGTAAATTTTCAGTTTGTGCCTGCAAGAACAGAACCAATCAAGCGCTCGTATCCATGTCAAATTCTGCAAATATTTAAAAGTCTGCGTCTGATGGTGAATGCGCATCTGTAGTGATACAAACATTGCTCGGTTTAGTATCACTGTCGCTAAATGTTTTGTGGATATTCTGATAAACTGTCAATGCGCATCAAATCGATTTCGAATCCCCAAGTGCGACCCTTAGCGGAAGCTTTCGATGTTAAGGAATATGTTTCAGAAAACGTCGGTTTGCAAACGAAATGTTGCATTTCTCAGTGCTGAAATTTCCTTTGACATTAACCAGTACAGTTTAACTGGAAATGATGATTAAGGAGGTAGTGATGACGAGAATAGTGCAATTTTCCAAGTAATTCGTTCTAACAGAAGCGCATTGCTGAAATCAGTTTTAGCTTAAACTCTGAAATGCTAAAACTATTGGCTTCAAAGCACATTTTTAGATGAACATGTGTCGAAAAGTGGTTAAAGATCACCATGGAAATTACCTTTAATTTATTGTAGTATTTTTCATATTTGTCAACCCCACTGATGTGAACGTTTTTTTTCCTAAAGTTGATTTACGGCAATCATTTAGGTTGCAAGGAAAATTTGGAAGGAAAATCATGAACACAGCGTCAAATCCACGCAATCAAAATTTTCCTAATTAATGTCGTTCAAGAAAATATAGATTTACTCCTTAGTAAAGGAATGACCTCAGTAAAAAAGACATTGGACATAAAGCATCTGATTGCGGTGTGACGTAAAGAAGGAAAGGAACCGGTTGTGGTCATAATTGATCACGTAGGCAATGCGTTTACATTGTAAACTAACACCACAAAACTATCCGCTGTCGCAAACAAGCAACGGTGGGCTCGCTTGAGTGCTTTAGGTACGAACGTACAAAGCACAAGTAAGGGTCATTGCTTGCAAGCAGAATAGAGCTGAAATTGGTTGATACATGTTTGATTTGGAATAGGTCACAGCGCCAATCAGTGCTTCCATGGTGTCACACAGAAACAAGAAGATCAATTTGATGATCCTTTCTGTGTGAAATGATGCTTTCGCATAGAAAGCGTTAAAGCCTAATTCGCCTAGAGCAGGGGTGACCAACCTTTTAATTTCATGTGCCAATTTTTTTCACGCTTAATTCAGATGCGCCACACAAACCTTCACTTCTTTTCAGTCCTGTAAAACGTGTCGTAATATGGACATATTTTGAAGTTATCTTAACATGTATTTATTTGAAAAATATATGTTTATCTTATACAACAAAGATATAAACAAGCATTACCCAATTTATTTAATGATGATGACAGATGTAGAAGTTGTAGAGGAAAAGATCTCACACAACACTTTTTAAATTTCATTGATAATTTTACTTCAAAAAGTTCTGATAGTAATATACGAACACAATTAGCAGTTTTTAAGGAAACAATTTTATACACAGACAAAATGAAAATATGACTTCAATGTGACTTTTGTTTCCGCTTTGCTTTCACCAGACCAGTGATATTAGGAGTTAAATTCGTAACTGAAAGCAACAGCCAATTCTTTAAGCTGGAATCGGACCGTCGCGATCTCAGTTTGTTTGTGATTATTTTCATGAACGAAAATGACTGCTCGCATCTGTACGTAGCTCCGAAGAGACAGGCATTACTCTGGGCAAATGCTCTCATTTTTGGAAGATGTTCTCATGATAATGATCGCCAAAAACCAATCATTTCCGATGCACTTGGCAAAGAGGAAAGTTCACCAAACTTCATTTTCAATAGTGAATTTGCTTTTAGTGCAATAAGTTCCATTTCCATATTACTAGGCATCTTAGAATGTTATGCTAAGTGAAAATGGATTTATAAATGCAAGCAGGCGGTCTTCTTCAGAAAAATCACTGCAACGACAATCAAAGACCTCTTGTAGTAATTTGATTTTTTCAATGTATTGCGGAAAGTTCACAATATTTTCAACACATTCACCCTGTTGTTTTTGAATTCCTAAATTCCTTTTTTTAATTGAGAAATAAACACTTTCAACTTCATCTTGAATGCATCAATGCACTCAGTGGCGTACGCAGAAAATTTTCGTGGGGGGTTTCATACAATGGCATATGGTAGTCATTTGTATTTGGTGTGCGCTGTTTGTGATGTTCATAATTTGACGTCATATTCATGTTTCCAAACCAACGTTTTGGCGAAGTTTGTTGACATAATATGCATATTCTTCTACACGTACTCCCCTTATTCTATGTGTCATTGCACTGATTATAAACTATCAGCGCTCTAAGTTAGGATATCGGAGGAAAATAAACTCCACGTTACGACACAGCACTTAATCACTGCAAAAATACCGGGCTGCATGTTAAAACAGGGGAGTAAAACACACTCATCACTGGGTCAGAACAATTTACAACTGCAAAATGAGGCTGCGCTTTTCTTGTTGAATACGAGCAGTCGAGTATAGAAAAAGTGCGGCTGGACTGGCTGGCGTACCTCGCCGGTTTGCAAAATCGAATCTTGCTAAACCACACAAGAATTACGAATGCGCCTTACACAAGAACACTTTAAATGTTTTTTTATGTATAGAAGTCCAGCAAAATCTTAGTTTTCCTTTTTCCCTGCTGAAACATTATCAAATGCCTGAATGCTTCTATGTTAACAACTCCTGTTTTTGAGCTCGTGCAACAGTTCTATCATGCTACAGAAACTGCTGGTAACTTAGCCAATGCGGTCAGCGCTTGCGCTGATCAGCCACAGCAGACAAAATAAGATAATTGTTTCGGATAAAGTCAATTACCGCGGAACACAATCTTAAACATGCGTCGTAGACGAAAGGTCTGCAAAAAGCGGTGAGATGGTTTCTGGATGCAGACGATAACCCAGATTCCTACGAAAACCTATATTATTACTTTTTGGCTCATTTACAATGTTCCTTGAAATTTGCATGCAAATTTATTCCGTGGTGTTTGCATTACGTGGACAAACTAATAAGCAAAAAGCATGCGCAAGCAATCAATCTCCTTTGAGCAGGTAAAAAAATGTTTATTGAATATCATGCAAGCTCAAGGATTTTTTTCAACCGAACCGCCTTTGCGTGCGCCCTTGAATGTACTGGTATCATTTACTAAGCTAGGTATCAGCTAGTCTTTGCCCTACAGTTTCAAATTGAGGTAATGCACGTGGTTGATGGGATAACATCAACAAAAAATGCTAAATCTAACAACCACTTCTTATTTCACAAAAGGGCCCTTTCTTTGGGCAGCTCATCTTTCACTTTTGGAAAATCATGCACAATATTTTTCAGTTTCCAAAATCGTTTCAGAACTTTTCCTCTAGAAAGCAAAGTTGTCCTTGCTAGAAAGGACGTCCAAGAAAAAAAAATCACTAAAATTAATGAGTAGGAGTGGCTTACATTGTGGTCATCAAAAGGATGTAATGCGCCACTTCTAAGCATCCAATGCGCCACGTATGGCGCATGCGCCACAGGTTGGCCATCCCTGGCCTAGATGGTGGCATAATTGAACTAAAATTTTTCTTCAAAATTAACCTATTTTGCGTTAGTTAGATCCGCAAATTGGAAACAGAAATCAGCTCATTTTTGGTTCGGCAATTAATGCTTTTTGTCATGTTGACAATGTAGTTTCTGTCACCAAACCGTGACCTTTACAGTATAGTGGCTGTTCATTGACAATCTGACTTAAATTTCAGTCTTAATAATATCACTCTGATACAATATTCGCGTGTGAGATATCCTCGTATCAACTCTCGATTTGATATTNTGATATCTACAGTAATAAGCAAGCTTAACTTGCCCATTAACAGAAAATTNTATGCGTTGTTAATATTTAGTTCCGTTCCCATATCTCAGTTTTTTCGTTGTCGTTTTTCTGAAGCATCCGATAGTGGGCCCACAAAAATTTTTCGTTAGAAATTGGCCAGAATCTGAAATAATAGTTGGAGAACTGCGTTGAACCAATACGGGAGTTCACCAAAAATCATTTCCTGACATAAAAAAGTTAAGTGAGACGATTTGGAGTCTGTCGGGATTATTTGATTTCTGGCAAGGACCGGAATATATATATATATATATATTTCGTTTTTTTTTCTGAAAGGAAGTTGGGCCGGGACCGAACTTCGGTTCATCCAAACAACACAATATGCGCCGGTTTAGTGCCACAAAACCCTAGAATTATCAAAACGTTGGTTTGGGATTGCACGCAAAATTTACCAGAAATCGTTATTTAACCATCATAGCAGAACAGTGGTTAGTTGGGTCATGAGTGGAATTTTGTAGACAACATTTATTTATTTTTGAGAAATTTCGTAATTTTTCTGTTCTTTTTATGTAATGCAAGAAGTCTGTTCATTTTTATTTCTTCTAGTTTAGCATAACAGTTGCAACGTCAGCCAAACAACTGGGGAATGATCGATATCATGCGCAATGTACTGAGAAAAATATAACAACAAAAACCAAGAGCGAGACAAGTTTGTTTATAAACAAATGCGCCAGTACAGGCTGAGAAACAAAAAGCAATTGCTCCATGACTTTGTTTCCATTTGAACAGATGAAGTTTTGAAATAAGGCAATAAACTGAAATATGTGCAGCAAATATTAGCAAGCATTAAGTTTTTGCAGATAAGCAGCAGCAATAAAACACTGTCTATTGTATAGATAAACAGGTTGTGCTTTTATTTGGAAAACTTTGGTTACTTCGAAACCCAACACCTTTTTCATATACAGCCTTTGTTCAAATCCACATGAAAAGATCCTTATGCATTAATCAAACCTAATTTTTGTGAAAAATTATATTGTATAGTAAAATATTTTGCGGTTGACACAAGTGCCAGTTATATTAAAATTTCTCACGTAACATTCAACTTTTAATTTACTTCCTCTACAGTGAAAAAGGAAGACAAGACGTCATAGCCATTCTAAACCTATCCCGCCAATAGAGTTCGTAAGCTTTTTCGAGTATGAAAAGACAACTCAGCAACATAGGGAAAGATGGTTTCGTGATCTTTAACATTGTCTGGCATACCTTTTTGTGTTGTTACGTTGGTTACTTAATTAGCCCGCTTCATAGCATTACCTCACTCGAGGCAGTACACCATTGTTCAGGCGAAGCCTATGTGACTGTCGTCACTTTATTCAAATCACGAAAAGGCTTTGGTTTTCAGTTTAATTTGGAGCACCTACTTGCGTTCGCGGTCCATTTTATCCAAATAGCATCCGGGTGATTTTGCAGTGAGTCCGACCTCATAATTGTGACTGTGAAACCCCATGAAAAGCTCCCGATGATGTTGCAGGAAAGAATGTATTTTCCTTCGCCAGTCCAAAAAACTTTCACGAAAAGGCTTGGAACAGTGGAAAAACTTCCATCATAAGCGACTGTTACGTTCTTCGTTGAGTTTACAGAGTTTTCTCCAGCATCGACACTGAAATATCCGCTGAGAACAGCTGTGAAAACATCAGAATAATTAAAAGGCCCGCATTGAAATATGACGGCATGAAAACTCTAAAGAAAATATTTTAGAGATTCTCAAGTGGTTTATGATTTGCCTGTTTCCGTTAAGTGCATGCTGAATCAATCATTTCAGCAAACACGTCTTTTAAAATGAATAGAAATTCAGCGTGCGCAATGAGTTGACTTATGTTTATTAGCGTAAACATTAGACAATTTCATGCAAATTTAAGTTGAAGCGCTGGGACAGAGAAAAAAACTGTTAAACAGGTTGTCTCGACGAACAACCCAGACAGTTTCATAATTTTCCATCCTTGTTTAAAGTTGATAGCCAAATTATTGGGCATATCATAGGGATACATTTTTGAAAGGGGTTGCAGTCTGCTGGATGATCAACACAGTTGTGCAGGAGTTGTGAGCCGCATCGGTATCTATCGTGGTTTGCCCAGTTCCGTAATGGCTGAGCATGACGGAGAAGGTGTAGACCTAACAGCTAAAATGAACCTCTGGGCTGGTTTTCATAACACTTTCGCATCCAAATAGACACATGTTTGCTCTGCAGCACTTGGCATTTTGGTGCCAAGAAAAAGCCAATTTTCTAACTTCTGTAAAAGACAGCCACATGAGAGGTCTTGCGCAGTGTGGTGGAGAAAGTCTCACATGTTGTGCAGATGGGCATGAATTCTCCTTATAGCTTTCGAATGGTTTCTAAACTCACCAACTTTGATACACTTGACAGAAAAAGTACGCCACGACGTATCGCATTGAAGCACTACCTCTGCACATGTCTCATTCAATATTTTGTCAGATTTTTCTTGATCCATATTTTCAAACTTCATTCAATTGTGTGCTTTTTAAAACACCATAAAACGTGTGTTCAGTTACCTCGACAAGTTCGATATCACGTAATTCTGCGCATTCTCAATCTTGAAACATTCTAAACAGAATTCGATCTAAATAAGAGTTCAGGGATGAACATGCGTGAATTTGTGTAAAATAGATTTCCTACTAAAACATTTGCTCACAGATTCGATAGATCCGCTTTGGCGGAAAGTGATTACTTGAACACAGATTAAGTCTTGAAAGCATGTCCCAATGAAATGATTCGTCGAAAGCATGCAGCACACCTAGATATTTAGTTGTCGTACAATTTTCAGCATTAGTGTATTTCAAAGGTGTATTACCAAGGATTCCAAAACAGCAAATATATATTTTTACTGTCAAGTTACTTCCTTGAGAGCTTCTCCAGGATGAAAGATTTTCTACGTTGTTATAACAATGTTTTATGTGAACACACTTATTACAACTCACTTGACTTTGTCCTCTGGCATCCATATCCTTTTAGAGATTTTCCTCTGTAAGAATGCCATGACATATCGCTATGCACAGCTACGTAGTCAAGTTTCTGGCTGTTGCTCTTTCGTGGCTCACCAGATCCAAACATGTTTTGTCCATCCGTTAGTGGGGTACCGTCAATCCACGTAAAAGTGCTAATGTTTCCATTTTTAGCGAATAAGCCCATCCAAAGCGGTCCTTAAAATTGTTTGGGTTATTGTTTTGCTTTCTTAAGCCTAATCAACATGTTAAAAAATATAATTTGCGTATTGGCAGTTTGCGCAGTCACAATAATGACAATCCCTTTATTATAACACCAACCANTCACAGCAATATAGTTTGTGCATTTGCTACTTGCCTCAAAATATTTTGCAAAGCACTCACTTGTTATAACTCCAGACCTCTTGAGAAAGTTTTTTGTTTGATTATCTTTGATTGTGAAAAGAGTAGCATTTAGGTTTTCGCACAACCGCTTTGCTTGATGAAACTTCACTCTCTTTGTGTCGTTGAAATAGAACTCAACATTTCTAAAGTTTTTCCAATCACCTGCATCAAAACATGGTTCCCTCAGAAAAATTTGGTGTTTAGGTCGTTAGTNCAGTCTTACCTAAACACACAAGAAACATTGCAATAGACAATAAGCAGCCCCATGTTTGTCAGCATTGTGATAATAAATCACTTTACAACAGTTTAGTTGTTGGAGAAAAGGAAAAAAGTTACCTAGTGTGTATGCAAAACAGTTAACATGTTGGATGGAAAAGGCAATATAAAATAAAAATTATTTTTAAAGATGTCACTCAACAAATTCTGTGAAATAAATTGAGAAAACCATCTTTGAATAAAGAAGGAAAATTAAAGATCGGGAATTTATGGCCAGCATACGATCTAGTCTAGAGTTGCATTCAAATCAATTTTCACTGCTATACCACGGAATTTTTTCCAAAAACAAAATTCATTTGCCCTAGCTGGCTATTGCAACGTTTTGGGACCAGGTATTCACTGGCCCCGATTGCACATCTTGAAAAACAGCTCACCCAACCAAGCTTAACACGGTGATCCTGGTGTTTTTGTCGTCTTACTTTAAACTGTTGAAAAGCAACTGCAGATGTATCAGTGTGCAGATCCTATGACACCCGAGAAAGGTTTCATTTTACAAATTACTTTGAAGTTTCTCTGACATCACCATCTCATTGTGAAATCAACAGCACCGTAATTGATACATGGGTTGCGATTTAGCACTACAGTAGTGCGCAACTGTGAGGATTATTCAGTCAATTTCAATCAACCTTCTGCGACGCAAAATTATGAAACCAGCAAAAATCAAGTCAAATTCTGATTCCTTAACAAAAATTTTAGAAATGACGGACAAACAATAAAAACGCGCCCGGTTTGGGAACTTAAGATTTTTTGTTTATCGCGTTGCTTTTCGTTCATCGGTCGTAGTGATAATGTGATCACAAAGGTTAGGAAAATCTCACACTAATACAACTGCTTTGAAAGTTTATGGATGAATTGCCTTGATTCCTGGTGTGGTTTATAAACGTGCTTGTTGGGATTTGTATAAACCTCAATAAAATAGACTCTTTGTCCACATTTTAACCATTTGTGATGCAAATAAGCATGTATGAGCTAGGAACCACTAAACATACAATTTGCTAAATGCATTTAAGCTGAAAGTAACAAATGCAGTTGCCTTGTGTCATTGAAAAGCAAGGACTCAGAGTGTGTTGTAAATTAAACACTTACTTGTAGAAGCGGTGCTAGTGATCTGGTAAACGTTATTTGCCCACTGTCCACCTTTTCCATTTACTGCACACATTTTGCTAGGCCCGTATTTTCCGTACGTTAAACTGGCGTTGGCAGAACTTGCACACATTCCTCCATCCTGATAGAAAAAGTCAATTGTTTGAGTTATTTTCACTGGTGTCCAATCGCAAACATCAAGAGGACAATAAAATTGCGGTATGTTATTTCGCAGTTAGGAAAAAAATATTTTGTTGAAAGACTTTTGTCGATGCTTTTTCGATCTCCACAGCATATTTCGAAAGAGATAACCTGCACTGCAAAAACAGAATATCCTCTCCTCATCGCCGCGCCAGCACATTTTTCAATGGAATGAATTCGTTGCTGGTAAATTCCATCTAAATATTGATCCTTTGCCTCTAGTGTTGGAATCGAGCGTTTTTGAGTATCTTTCCAGCAGCCGATGCTTACGTAGACAAGTGGTGGTTGCCCTGTGAAGTTTCGCAAGTGAAATATTTATTTCAGTAAATATCTACAAAAATTGGGCGCAAACTTCCGTTTTTTTTTTGCACTGGGACAGTGATCGGTAGATATTTACTGCACATCTCTGTTGGCATGCTGATGGGTAAAATGCAACAGAATATGAAGGTATTGCTATCATCCAGGGTGAAATTGAACAAATGACATGGCTGTTTAACTACAAAAGAAACTATGAAGTTTGCTTAGAAAATTGCAAATATTGAATAAAATCCGGTGTGTCACAATAATAACAGCTTTTATAATGTGAAAAATCTGCGATTGTATTTGCATGCTGTAGAAACGGCTTTGTAAGCTTTTGTAAAAACAGGAAAGATTGTGTGGAATATTTGGCAATTTGTTCTTCCAACTTGTTTATGAAAACACTCAGGAAGTAGGCGTCATAACGTTCATAGCGACTTCGAAAAATGTTAATCTATTTCCCCAAAATAAGAAAATATATCATAAACTCATGCTCCACTTACAAAACGCAAATTTGGATTCATAACGGTGAAACCGTTTGTGCAGGTTTGGGGGGAAGACTATAGAAAACTGCATTGTCAAAGAAAAGATATGTTTGTTCGCGTAGGGTTATGTATTCAGGCTGTGAAATTGTGCATGAGCTTTCAAAATGCTGGTGAAACCCGAAGAGAGAATTCGGAGTTATTTCAACAAAAAAGCTGTTGCCGCTTCAAATGCGAGGCATACATCCATGTTTCAAAATTCAGCACCAATATTTTTGATCTGGTGTTACAAAATCGCATCGATTTCTAATATTTAACAGATTTATAACAGAGCAAAAAGTAGAGGTTTGAGTGAATAGTGTGATCTGTAACAGCGTGATTACGCAGGGGATGTTGTCTTTGTGTTTATTGCTACAAGAGCACGTCTGCGAGTGCCGTTCAAATCAGGTGTTTCGAGCCGGAGCTGGAGCTCTTTGCGAAATCCAAGTGGAGGTGGAGCCGGAGCTGGAGCCAGTTGTTTGAAAGTTAGCTCCAGCTCCGATTCATTTCCTGAGATGTTACTGTTATTGGCGCATTTCACATAACTTAACAGCTACCCTTCACAAAATTGAAAAATTGATGCCTCTCTGGTGCCACCTTTTCTAGCTTACCATGTGTTTAGGAATTTGGATATCAGTGCAAGCTCATGTTCATAGCTGCAACAGGCAGTACACAGTCTAATCCAGTTTATAGTTTCCAGGCATTTACGGTTCTTTAGTTTCCAGCTTATAGTTGCATATTGTGATAAAGGAAGTTAAGTGCAGTAGTTCATTTTGTAGTTAGTTTGTACGGTACTTTGTTTTACTGATTTCTAGTAGGCTACTGGTACATTATCATTAGATCTTCTATACGAGTGCTGAACCAAACATTTGAATTTCAGGCTAAATTTATTTGGTTTTAGAATTGCCCTAAATGTGAGTAGAGAAAGTAAGAAATGTACTGTTGCCAGTCATTTCCAGAAGGTGGATGGAGAGGGTTATGTTTGTCAAATTGAAAAACATGGCAATGTTTGTAGAGCCAAATTAGGACCAAAACTTTTCAATCTGAAACGTCACATTGAAGGGCATCACCCTGACATTTTCAAGTCTATTGTTGAAGAAGAACAAGCAATTGTTCAAAAAGACAGTACAAGCAAGCAACAGACGCTTTCAAAATACTTTCAGAGTGAAACAATTACTGTGTTAATGACAAAAGAAAAATTCAAACACCATCTTATTCAACTGGTTGTGGAGAATGGAGTGCCTCTAAAGCTCTTCTCTTCACCTGGCTTTATAGGTTTGCATG
>JGI24158J21664_10009493_pt1 | contig 12985 bp, 8 predicted proteins | sample Ectturendosymbi3_FD_21664 | JGI IMG/M metagenome (IMG submission 21664) | reverse complement strand
CATAAACTCAATTTCAACCATAAACTCAAAATTGCGTGTTACAACTTTTCTTTCTTTATCTTGGTGAAACTTACAACCGTACATTAAACACTATTGTGGGAAAATGCTTCAAATCTCAACCATTTCTGTTAAACAGTTTCAAATTAACTTTTCAATCCAATGACAATGCTAGAAATCTCTAATTTAGTGGGCCATAAGCAAAAAAAGTTGAAAACCCCTGCTTTAGTCAGATCTTAATCCTAATATCATGTTACCACAGTTTTGTCGAAGTATTTGATATGTTAAAAATTCACTTACTTCCTGATAAACACATAATGTACTGCCAAGTCTGATGATTTCAAAAGGCTTGTCACCTAAATCAGGGGTTCCAAACCCTTTTACAACATCGTACCACCTGGGCCCCTGTATTGTCAATGCGCACCACTTCTTCCAGAACAACTATTTGATATTGGTTCATGCAGATGAATAATATACATTAAAATAACAATAAAAGACCACAACTAATTTTAATGAGATTTTGGTTTTATTTTCCTTCCACCAGTTGGTTGATGCGTGGTGTAAATTTGCTAACAGCGCATCGAAAGTCATAATGTTGTGATACAACAAGAGTAGCAGACTACAGGAAAATTTATTTATTTGAAAACAAAGGCCGATACATAAACTAGACAGCTGTGAATCCATGTTTTTCTGAAAAATGAAAGTTACTCACATACCACATGGGAGACCTACACGTACCACTGGTGGTGGTACGTGTACCACAGGTTGGGAACCCCTAACCTAAAGGATATTTTGTCATTTGTACATAAAAGGCTCTAGTCAAGTGGGGTAAAAAAAATTTGCAATGTTGGGGTAAAAAGTAATTACCACCCTTAAAAACCATTGAAAAGAAAAAAAAGTTTCAAATGAATTGGTGCTACAGGGGCATTCACTGAAACATTGTTTGTAACATATTTGTTCTAACCTAAGTCCGCAAATAAGGTTTGCAGATTTGTTTGAAAATTGATGTTGATATTAGATAGGACCAAAAGTTTCAAACAAATCTTATAAACTTCTATGCTGGTTTCGAAGTACTTATCACAAACATGTCAAAGTTGACAATTGCTTTGGTAATGCATGTCTCTGCATACCCATGCCAATAAAAAGTTTGACAACTTCACATTTTGAGTTTTATGGGCTAGTTCGTTTTTGCCCCAAACGGATGTCTTGACTTGGGCAAAAAAACTAGTTACTTTTTAACCTAGAGAATATTTTTTACCCCATGTTTGTATTTTTGTATAATCTTACTATAAAACAGATGAAGTAAATTTCTGTATAGAACTGCTCTGCAAAAAACANGAACCTTCATTTGTTGTTGGGCATTTCAGCTGTATTGTAAATGTATTTGNTTACTATAATACTGTTGCGATCGGAAATCCCGAGCGGCATGTGTGCAAAGCTTCGCACCATGGCAGCAAGCAACAATAGAGTTCACATGCCACGGTCACTCTATTATTGCTTGTTCGTGCCACATATATGCATGGTGTTGTTCTTCACGCACATCCTGTTCGTGGTGAATCACACATTTAACGCAACGCCACCAGAGAGGTTGCAACAACATCCTCTACTTTTTACAACAAACCGCACCGATCGCACGTTCTTTGTGTGAGGCTGAACTCGGCACGACCTCCACATCCTGGTCACAGCACCATTTTGTTGCGATGGGAAATCCCGAGTGGCATGTACGCAAAGCTTCGCACTGTGGCAGCAAGCAACAGTACAGTTCACATGCCATGATCACTATATTATTGCTTGTTTGCGCCACATATGTATGGTGTTGTTCTTCACGCACATCCCGTTTGTGGTGAATCACACATTTAACGCAACACCACTGGAGAGGTTGCAACAATACCTCACAAGCAAGTGCCAATTATCTTGTTTTTTGAGTCTAGAACAGAGGTTCTTAAACTATTTTTGATGCCTCTTCTTTAGCATTAGTCATTGATGCTTGCATCTTAGCCAACCTCACAACCAAACACAAAAACAGCAAAAAACTTTATTTGCAATTATAGTGATTTTCAACACTATGTTGCTAGCACACCCGTGCTCCTATTCCAAATATTTCATGCCCCTCTGTTTGAGAACCCAGGGTCTAGTGCAGAAAGCAATAAAACAGCGGTGATGAAACTGCATCATAACTGCATTGTTTAACTGTATCACAGTAGTACTGTGTGGCTAAAAACAATGGTAGGTTTAAAAGACTCTTTTGTTGGAATCACACCACAGCAGGTTTACCTTAAGAAGGGCCAGATGAGAAAAATTAGCATTTCACTGCATGCAGCAATTGATAAAACCAGATACATTTAGTCATATGAAAATAATGCAATGATTTTCTTTACCAAATAAAAAATATTTTTGACTCATGTACCTCAAGACAGTGAAACATCTCTTCAGGCTATTTTTAGGTCTAAAAGCAGGCCAGCTTGAAATTTCACCCTCCAAAGAAGACAATATTTATGCATGGAAAAGTCATTACAGACAAAATATTTTTGTTTAAGTACGAAATGACACAAAGAAGAAAGGCAACTTAAAAAAGAAAGTCGAATCACATGAGGAACATGTTTGTTGAACCAGTTACCAATGCACCACAATGTAATCAGTTACAGTTTCCATATAAGAGAAAAGCTGAAGACATAAAAATGGAGGAGTAAATATGGGAAAATTTACGCTGCTTTTTACCAAACCTTAAAGCCTACTACTAGAAACAACCATAAAAAGTTTTCTTTGAGGATGCCAATGATAAACACCAACAAGTGTGTAACTAAACTTCTTGCATAAAACTGAGAATACAACTAATACAAGTCACTTGTGGGATTGGCCCACTGTGAAAAACATGGATATTCTCTTCCATGCATTAAATATTGTTTACATGGTCCAGACTAGCCAATACTTCCAGATGCAGGCAGCGGAAAGGCTTTTTTAATTTTTTAAGGGGGAGCATGTTGTCCAAAAAGTTTACCAACTTTTGCAAGTTTTGAAAATATTGCTGATGACCTTCAAGACTGCTTGAACTGAAGTGATCATTGTAATCTACTGTTTTTGCATGAAAGCATGCTGTAAATAAATCATTGCAAGTCTACATTATGGTTAAATGTTTGTGCAAAAATATGGATTACTTTTAGTGTACAGAACACAGGCAAATCTGGATGAAATAGCAATAGTTTTTTTTCACACAGAAAAAGTTTTTTTATTATAATTTTTCTTCGGGAAAAGATAACAAAAAAATTTCAATGTGACAATATACTTTGGCATGAGGGTTACCTTCTATCAAAAAAACAAGAAAATACCTTAGCTTGTTTTAGAGATATTACAAACTTAAAATTTGTTCTTTTTTACCCCATTTGACTCTGTATAACATAATTTAACGTATTTGTCAACCTATGAAGTCAGTCAAACTGGTGACACACTACAGCAATAAATGTAGATAGCCCTTACATACTGCACATCATTTTTCTAACATTAAGAGAGGTGCGGTATAAATCGCAGCATTTTCACCTGATGAATCATTATGGTATATACTGTATATGAAATATTTGAGCATTTTTGCTGCAGCTTTAGTACTGCTGTGGTAAATACTGAACTGTCAAAGATGCTCCATTTATTGAATCCAAATTCAGAGCGGAAGAATTTCACAAATATATTACACAGAAGACGCACACGGTTGTTTTTCAATGGACATGCAGTACAGAATCCATAAAGTGATTGCAATGCAAGGATGTGTAAATCTTCAAAAAGTGCCACATACTTTTGTTAAAACTACCACAGCATAGCCACTGTTGGAGGTACACTATTGAATTTAAAAATTAGTTCAGTGTTGCAGAGTTCTTGCATTGCTGCAGCAGTAAGATGCATTTTGTTAACAAAACTAGTTCACTAAAAACAAGACTGGTTCAATGCCTCGCACTAGATTTGACTGTTGGTAAGCATGCTGCAAAAGCCCTGAAGCATTTATTGCACAGTTCAAAATTGCTCCTTGAGCAACAAACACTATAAGCAGCATCAGGGAAGCACATAGAAGTCACTGAGCATGTCACAGCAAGATATATAGTTTTAAACGAACCAGTTTCAATCTTACATCATTGTTGGTGCTGGAAAACATTTGGGCTGCAAGGCCTAATAACAGAAAAAACAGCCAGAAAAATAAGCACAAAAGTCATTTAAGACATTTTAGCAATGTAACCATTGTTCTCATTGATAAGGTGACATTTATTAAGTTCTTCATTGATGATGATAACAGTTATAACCAAAATCTTCAACTTTAGTTGTTCAAGCCACATTATTTATCTTATTAGCTGTCAAGTATTGTTCAGAACTTAAAATGCAATTCGGCTAAATAGAACATAGCAAACTATAAACCAGAACCTGGTAAAAACTCTAAATTTCATAGGTAATAAAACATGCAAGCATTTCTAAGCAGCAAAAGTTCAGTTCAAACAACATCAATAGGCACCCTACAACTAACATTTGTTGTTTAAACATAAAACAATAAACAAGCAAAAAAACTTTTGCATTCGACATTAAAAATAGAACTGCCTTAAGTCTCTACATGCATGCACCAATTATGTATCAATGTTGAAGATCTAAACAAACAGATCCAACAACAGTTTTTCCACCTTGCGAAAATAATATCCACCAATTGGACCAGATTTTCTTTGAACTTCACAACGCCTACATATATCCACATGTAGTATTTCCATTAATGATGAATACTCCAAAAATATTTCCACAGCAAGGAGTGCAAAACACTCAGATCTAGGAGCTATGAGGAAGTTGGGGATACTGTATAAATCCACAAGAATAACTCCAACAAGAGCAAGCTCTGGTACCTGATTGAAATTCTATTATATCCCATGAAAGATTAATCCATGCAAAATGAACTCTACTTTTGTCAGTTTTACATGCACTGGATTTCAGTACTGCAAGTAGTCTCCTGTGAATGATATTTGAAATTCTTATGCAACACATATTGGCTATCACACACACACATATACACATAAAAACAATTAACTGACAAAAACAGAAACACATTCTCAAACTAGTGACTAAACATACCCATCAAGGTTCTTTGTGATTTCTGTCCTGTAAGATGATGGATAACAATGACTTGAGTTTGATGACCCATGGCGAATTGATACTGGTGGTGGCGATGACTCACATTGACGACTGGCAGATGATGACATCACTAAAGAGAGAGCAAGCACAGATGTTAATAATATCAAGTGGAAAACATACCAGCTTATTAAAACTACTGTAATAATTTGGAACTCTTATTGCATTTTTAAACCAGTGCCATTTTGCTTCTGAGGAAGTAGAACTTTGTTGGTCTTGACAATAGTAAAAACTTTTACAAAAGCAAATATTATAACTTGCAAAAAAGGGACTAACATGGCAAGTGAAAATCATGACATTTCATGAGTGTCATATGTATTTTTTATCAGATTACCCATACCTTCAGGTAATTTAATCAAAATTTAATCAAAGTAATCGCATTAAATCATGTTCAAAAGTATTATTTACCACAAACAAACCACAGAAAGAAAAGCAAACTGCTCAGTACCAGCTGGTTCACTATAACTTGTTTGTAGCTGTTTGTCACCCCACATGTTGATAGAATTATGAGCTTTTTGTGCAGATCGAATATCAACAAATGCCACCACTGCTTGCACTCCATCATCAGGATTTCGCTTTGTCAAGACTTTAACCTTATCTATTCTTCCATACCTGAAGAACACAGAAAATGAACATATTTTTCNTGCTTTGAAATTTTGTTTTAACACAGCAAATGCAAAATAAAAAATTAGCAAANACGAAAAGCATTTCAGATTGGTGATGGATAACTTTGTGCGTTTGTGGATACCAAAATATTCTGCAAACACTTAAGGCATCTACTGACAGTTTGTTTAATACTAGCTATTGGTCTTTCAGTTAGGAAAAACCAGTGTTCCCTCTCATTCGCTCAGTGTGTAGTGTGTGCATAATCTAGAANTCATCACACAGCCAAAACCATTAGTCTGAATCTGCTTTTGAAAGCACTGCAGCTTATTCAATTACATGTATATTAGTCTCAATCANGGTTGCAAATATAAAAAATCATTCACTCTCAGGACCAGGTGTTTTCCATGAAAAATCCAACTGGATACCAAGCCATTTCTATGAGTTTACCATGTTCATTCCAATTGCATAAAACCCCTTGCCAATGAAGCCCAAACAAAAGCTTTGATTATTAAATCCACTGTTTCACTTCATACATTTAATATGCGAATGTACCTTATTCTATTGTTAGCCGCCCTTGACTGTAAGTCACACTTGACCATTGGTTACTTAAGACTCTGAGATACNTTNGAGTACTAGCACATTTCGCATGTAATTGGCAACCCTGGTAATGATGCTTCACCACTACAACTGCCTTCTGTACATCATAATGCCTCCTATGACGGATGTGCACATGATGCTGGAGGGAATATGTGAAAAGAGAGGTTGGTCGACAAATGTAGCTAACGAAAGACTGATCGTTATCTATACCTTTCAATAAAGTAAAGAAATGAAAAATGTAAGACGCCCTTGATTACAAGCTGCACAAATTGATGAAAAAAAGCTTCATATGCTGCAGCTTATAATCAAATAAATGCAGTACATAATTTCATGAGAAAATTACAGCCGGTATCTAATAGATGTCTGATTCGTTGTAGCCTGGTATCTGCCACGTAACTACAAAGCATGTAAAGATAATAGGGCAGTAGAGAAAGTTTTAAGGACAATGGCTATGGCTTTTCAGGCTATCAGTTATCCATTATTAGTTTAACTGGTGGTCACCAAAAGTCCAACCTGAGAGCTTTACTAGGAATGTTTAGTGTTGTAACAATTTTGTGTTTCAAATGAATAAATATAGGATGTAATCACACAAAAAGCATGAAGCATTTGGTGCAATGGAGAATTTTATCTCAATGGGCTTTAGAAACTAAAACAAACCAAGCTTACACTTCGATCACAAGTTCAACTACAACCGTTTGATTTACTTGCAATGTATAAATGTTAAAATATATCAAAGTGATTTACTTAGGACCTAGACCATTCATTTGCAATGTTATACTTTGCAAACAACACAGGCAAGTAAACATAACCACAGACAATTGTTACATCACTGCTGTTAGCACCCTAATATTCTGAACGCTTGGCACCTAAACTGCTGTAGGTCAAGGATATCTGGCAGTTTGCTAATTGTTCAACAGGAGTACTGGGTGTTAAATGCAAGTGACTTTGTTGGGTAAAGACATTTGATTCCTTGTTTAGTTATAGCAATTGGTGAGGTATGCAATGTTCTTGAAAATCGTACAGTAGAAGGTACCACAGGAAAAAAGTTCAAGAGCACTACTGAATGAAGTTGAGTAAGGGTAGGCGAAGTAAATAACAAAAATAAAGTTATTAGCTACATTAAATTAATCTGTGGATTACTGGATTATGAGGGAATGTTCAGGAACCAAAAGTTTTTTTTATCCATTACACAAAATTGTCTGGTCTGCGGAGGCTGTTAAGGTCACAAGTTTGGCCCAGCATCTAAAACATTTGGGGATTGCTGGTTTAAATTGTCCATTCTGATCACAAGACAAATGCAAGTCAAGTACAAAAAGATATGCAAATTTTTTTTCGAATTCAGAACTAACTCAATTTTCTATGGAACACTCCAAACGTAGAACTACAGACTAGCTAAACCCTGAAAACCTACAAAAGCAAGAATATTAATTTATTTGAACATCACAAAATTATCAAGAAGAAAACGGATGTCTTCTACCTTTAAAAAGTGACTAGAAAACAACCTAATAAATATTTACAAAAACAGCAAAAATACATTTGGAATTACTGATTTTACACTGATGACTTTTCAGGATACTAGCAACACACAAAATCACTTGAATGGAGCAATGCAACTTCAACCTACCTTTTAAAATATTCTGTTATTTTGTCTTCCCTTGCATTTTCAGGCAGATTTCCCACCCGCAAATGCCTTGTTTCTCGCATAGTGACATGTGAAACTCATGAAATTTTAAGCGTGTTTCATTGTTGTAATAACAGCCACAATGATGTTAACATGTTACATGGTTTTGCAACACATAATCTACTCTCACCTGAAAAGTAACAGTTTTAAACAACAAATATGGACCTTTTACATCAAGAAAAAAGTGCTTTATGGTCGGAACAATTAGCATAACCTTTCAAATAATCTGCACGTTTATGATGAGCTTGTCTTCATACCACAACCATTTAACATAGCTTTCTTTTTTATGCTTACGATGTGGTCATTTAAAGTTTAAGAACAACTCATGATTCACTGAGATATCACATACATATCCCAATTCAGCAGGTCTACTGAGGTCATTATGCTCACAAATGTCTTAAAGGAATGAAAGCAAGCAGTTCAATGCTGTGTAGTACTTATATATCCATCGATACATAGTATTTATACACAAACCACAAATAGTAGTTAAGATTGTCTTGCAATGTTCAAGTTTTGCAAAACATTGCTTATACTACAGAGCCTGTAGGAAAGGTCATACAGGACATAAAGCATTTGTGCAATAGACTTTCACTGAGGAAGACTACTTTTGGTAAAAATGCACAAATTTTGGTTCACAACAGAAAATGTGCAAATAAAAATTCAAACCTACTCATGGTATTTATTAGGATTTTGTATAGTCTCCAAAACTGAGGGAGGTTAATCAATTTTTTCCAATCATGACATAAAAGTTTCTAATCCATGCAGGTCTTTCCAGTGTACCTTCTTTTGCAATGCAAGCATTAGTACTTATTATCAAGTACACCCATGTTTATAGATTAGACAACGTGATTGTTTTTAATTTACCAGTAGTCTTTGATAACAAGACAAAATTTTGTTTTCAACAAGTCAATAGTCCATAGAACTTATGTTGTATCTGGGGTTTTTTTGAATGACTAAAAAAAATCAAGTCAATTTGTTAAAAATTGTCAGAAAACAGAAATGACAAAAAGTTTTAAGCTATTTTGAACAAATAACAGAAATATGTCAGTGCAAACAAAAACCCAGTATTGTAGGCATACAGTACTGCAGGGAAATAGAACTTTAGACCTGCTTTATTTATTGTGACTTGACAAGTGGCACATACCATTCAGCTTTTGCTTGGCTTAAAAATAACTGTTGACAATCACAAATTTAACACTTACAAAATCAAGAACACTCTAAAGTAGGAATTTAATGAAATCATATTTATACTTCTAGTTGCAACATGAATGGTGCAAAAATTTATTAACTCCTGTTACTGGAACTTTATTAATACCTTGTTCTGTAACTGTGGCCTTGTTTCAAAAGCAATAAAAGACTCAAAAGCTCAACAGAATATAACTGTTTCTTGCAGAAAGCAGGCTTTTGAGTGTAAGATGTAGAAGATCAGAGATATTTTTAAGATAGTTTGATTTCTGCAAGGCTTATGTGTCCATACACGTAATAACTTTTCCAGAGACACGTTCCTCACATCTCTTCAATTTCTTTGTTATTAACCTTAACACCTTTGGTGTCAGTGTATGAGATAATCTTACTTCAAAATCCTGCAGTAAGCATGTGTTTTTGTGGTATTTTCCCACCACTTAGCAACTCTGTAACTCGCCAAGCGGTTGTGCTAGAGAGCTGTTCAAATGCTCAAAAGATGTGGCAAGTCTTCGAGATCACAATGAAAAAATTTCATAAGTTTTGGATTTTGCTTTTTTAGTGGGTGACATCATAAGTGGAATAGGCTTTTTGCTATTTTGGCTCAGGTTACCTGGCCCTGGACCCCAACCACTGGGTGGAATTTTTTGACTTCAGTTTTAATTGGAAACTAGATTAAAATCTGAGTCTTGTGAGCTTTTGACTGGCTTTCTAATGTTTCTAGTTCAAAAGTTATGGTCTAAAAACAACAAAAAATCGATAAATTAATTTATTAGATTAATCATTATTTTGTTGTTTATAGGTCATAACGTTCGAACCAGAAACACTATAAAGCCAATCAAGGGCTCTAAATACTCAAGATTCTAGCCTAATTTCCAATAAAAAGTTGAGTCAAAACATTCCATCTGGTGGTTGATACCCAGGGTTGGGTAACCTGAGCCAAAATGGCCTAAAAACCTACCCCACTTATGACATCACCAACAAAAAAACAAAATCTAAAACTTTCTAATTTTTTTAAATGTAACCTAAATAGTTTGCCGCATCTTTTGATAATTTGAACAGTGAACACCTCTCTACGGCAATCAGCTGGTGAGTTCATGGTGTTGCAAAGAGATGGTTTTGAAGTGGCTCACGCAGGTCTGGAAGTAAACAGCCTGGCACCGAAGGTGTTAAAGAGACATCATGGTAAATGTGAGGTGATTTTCACCAGGGTGATCCAATAATGCAAAGAACATGCTGCACTGGTATCCAGCAGAAATCATCTTTCTGTGGTCAAAACAAATGAAGATTCATTAGGATGCATCTATAAATTGTATTGAAGCGTCTGTTTGTTCCTTACCAACATCACTATTCATGTCAGTAAATGCACTATCTTGTGTCATACACAGCTCTGCAACATAATTTTCTTTAAAAATTATTATGGATTTGGATTGATAATTAGCTGAAGTTTGCACAACCATGAGAGTAGTCATTGAGACCTAATCCTTTCATTCCAATTAGTGTTGGATGAATAAGATGAAACCAGTGGAAGCTTTGTGTATGCTTGATAGCAAAGGATTGGTAAAATAGAGACTGCATTGCTTCTCACTGCTTAGCAATAGCTTCACTAGAAAAGCCAACAAAATGAATACTTTGAAATTTTTCAGTGCAGTGTGCCAACATATCTGTTACCAAGAATTTGATTTGTGTATGGATGGTGCATACTTTCTCATGCATTTGATCGTTTCACAGTACCACCAATGGTTATTAGTGTGACTGTCTTGACTTGGTTCGTTTTGCTTTCTTGCACAAGTTGTCTGTATGCGTTAGGAATATAACAGTGTTTGGTCAACACCTACTAATAAAATCGTCCAGTTTGGCCGATACCAATATATATCGGCCCGATACATCAGCTAGGCCGATATATCGGTCTGTCCAGGCCGATATATCGGTCTGTCCCTAGTATATATAGCACAGTTCCTATACACTGTTGCATCATAGTTACAAGTTGCAACACTACTTGAAAGACTGAAGGTAATAACTGTGATGTCACAAACTAAATTTTGTTCCAACTGTTGCATGATGACGAAAGTACCGTTGTTTAATCTTTTCCTGGTTAAACTCTTGATTTTTTCAAGATACGATGCTGCTTGTTACCACTTGGCACTTCTAATTAGATAGCAAAATGCAAAACAATTTAATAATGTTCTATGTATCTGATCGATGGGGCACCACCTCAGAAAAAATAACAAAATGATGAAACAAGGTAAAAAAATCTCATTTTTTGTCTGTTTATAATGGAATTACTATGAACAAACTTGCAAAAAACTTTTATTTTCGACTTACTGTGAGAAAACATGTATTATATCAAACAAATCAATATAAACTCTTCAAGTTTTACCAGATAGATCAGGATAGAAATCATATTATTGCAGCTTGCTGTAATTTGTATATCAATTATGAGTCAATATCAATAAGCAGAGGTTTCCTCAAACCAAAATAATCATCTATTCCAGGTTTTTTTTAAGTAAAATGTTAGGTACCTGCTATGCACCTGTAGAGACCTGATTTCTCTGATTATAGGGACCCAATTTTCAACTCTAAGGACTTGAATCAGGTCCTTAAAACACCTTAAAAAACTGATATTTTCTATAGCTTTGAAAAAAACAAGAGAATCCATACTAGTTGTTCTTTGAGTTATTAGCATTTGACATGGTCATACATGAGCGCACACAACAGCTTTATCCCACTTGACCATGATTTAGGTAAACTGAAAGGTCATTTACACCTTCAGCACTGGCTTTTTTACCTTTAACATGTTGGGAGCCATTGCACGAGTTTCGAGCATATTGTACTTTGAAATCACGCATAGAGCCACTAATTTTGTGCCGCATTGCAACCCCAAACTAACTAGTCAAGATTGTGCTAAAGATCTACCCAAACCCTCAATAGACTCAGTGAATCTTGTAGTTCGCACTGAAAAAAATATATAAAAATATACGTTGTAAGTAGAGTATGTTTTTGGCAATTATGGCTCAGGTTACCTGGTCCCAAACACTAGATGGAAGTATTTCGCTCAAGTTTTTCTTGGAAACTAGGTTAAAATCTGAGTCTTTTGAGCCTTTGATCGACTTCTTAGCATTTCTGGTTAAAAAGGGTAAAACTGCTAATTTTTGTAAAATTACCAATTTTATGTTTTTTTGGCCATAACCTTTCAACCAGAAAACCAATCAAGTCTCAAAAGACTCAGATTTTAGCCTAGTTTCCAATAAAAACTTGGGTGAGATACTTCCATCTAGCAGTTGGGCCCAGGCCCAGGTAACTTGAGCCAAAATGGCCAAAAACCTATCCCACTTAAGACATCACCCACAAAAATCCTAAACACAAAACCTAAAAACATCTTTTTCATTGCAAACGAGAAGACTTGTTGAGTCTCTCCAGCCTAATCCACTGGCAACTTATGGAGTTAGAAGTCTTGATTATATCTTTCAAACCGGAACTCGGCAGGCTCCAAACGTGTTCAGACCCGCGTGAGCCCCTTAACGCTTTGGCACCCGGGTGGTTTCGGGGATTTTCAGAAAAAAACGCCTAAACGCACATGGCTTTGGGTGGGAATTTCTCCACTCCTGTTCGGGTTACGGACCTGGTCGAAGCGTCAAAAGACGCAGCAAGTCTTCTAGTCTGCACTTGAAAAAAAATTTTTTGCTTGGGGTGTGGGTTTTTTGTGAGTGACGTCATAAGTGGAAGACTTTTAGGCCACCTTGGCCCACTTTGCCTGGCCCTGGGCGCCAATCG
>JGI24158J21664_10009492_pt1 | contig 12985 bp, 7 predicted proteins | sample Ectturendosymbi3_FD_21664 | JGI IMG/M metagenome (IMG submission 21664) | reverse complement strand
TTTTTTTCTTCGTTTAAACGATCGCAGCCTACTGTTGTAGAAAGAAGCCAATAATATCAATTTCAGACCCCGGTCTGCTCTCGTTGTCGTTTTCGAATAAACATACTATTATGTGCACTGTTATAACATCCATATTGATTTATCTAATTTGGGTTTGCTGATCGATTCAAAAATGCTATCCCACGCAATGGCGATTACTAAAGTTAGTCGGAGTATTTTTCAAGCCACTGTTTGTAGCTGTGCACCATACTTTTTGGTTAGAGCGAACCAGGAATAATTGTGACTGTTGACGCATATTTGCTACATCGTGGCACTGTTGGTTATTTGAGCAGCCCGAGGTGAACAGTGAACGTAATGGAACGAAGTTAACAAAACCTTTAAATGTTTGAAGGTCAACTCGAAATTTGGAGCTTTTTGTCTTTTTTTGACTGGATTTCCGAACTTTTGGATGATTGGCTATGTCTTCAGCCAACTTAGTCCCGTTTTGCCGGTTCTCAATCACATGTACAATACCACGTACACAGTAAGGAAACCATTTTGATGCACGAGTTATTTTCGACTTTTTTAAAAAAGGAGCTGCAACTTTCACAATTTTAATAAGAGCTTCCGGTGCACTCGTGCTTTCTTCATTCAATCCTGTAATACTTGTCAAGGAAGCGTTATTTTACCTTTTAAGTATAAAATCCAAGCTCTTTCATCAATTGCTTTCAACGTTGTTTTTCAATTTGTTTTAGTATGTGCATGCCAAAAATTGCTTCTTTCCTGTGCATGAAGTTATGCATGCATTCCAACGAAAATAACTACTCGCAATTTTATCATAAATCTGAAATTTCCACTTCTTAAAACTACTTAAAAATTATTCCTGTTTTGTAACTGTATTTGTGCACCGGTTTGAAGCAAAGAAACGATTTGGCAATAAATATTAACCGGCAAGTTCAAGTCTGAAAAAGATGTTGTTCGATGGAGTTTGCAGCGTTTCATTTGAAGTTGAATGCCGGTTTCAAAGTAAAAATGCGTTATTCCAAAGTAGAAATCATTGTTTTCAGGAAAGACATGGAATGCCTATATCTGAGGAAACGTGGACATTACTTTTAACTTTAACTTCATCCTTCGTAATCGTGGGAGGATTCATTGGCAGCACAACAACAAAGTATTGGCTAACTTTTCTGTCCAAAAAAAGACTTCTGCAAGTCTGCCATGTGCTTATTATTATTTCAATCCTCCTTCTAGCCTTGGTTGGATGTTTGACTTGGTCATACGAAGTGATGATTATTGGACGATTGGTGTTTGGAATTTCACTGGGAATATTTTTCGGTAAGACTTGCGATTTTATTTTGCAATAGAAATNTTGAGTAGTTTTGGTGGGGCGTGCTTTTGGAAAAGATATCAAATAAGCGCAGATGTTGATACTTTACAATCGCCAATGAGGAAAATGTCTGAACAAATAGTTTCGCCAAGGATCATCTAAACCAGAAAATGTGGTTTCGCTTCATCAGTTTCGGTACCTGGACTACTACTAAAATTTTCGTGTTTGTCGTGTAATTTAACAACCAATATTGCTGCCATTTCTTCGAAGGTTGCCCTAATCCGTTTGATTTTCGCAGGTCTGGTTCCAGCAGTGATTGCCGAATTAAGTGCAAGATCATCGCAAGCCTTCTGGCAAAGCATATGTGGAATTGGTATTATGTTCGGAGCATTGTGTGCAGGAGTGTTTGCTCATCCAAAGGTTAGCAACTAAATCTTTCTTTGAAAAGGTGCGGTCAGAAGCGACTAATCACAAGGTATCAACGCAGGTTCTTGGAACAATATACGGATTACCAGTTGTATTTGCCTTGCCCGCGGTACCCTCAATCATCTACCTGCTTGCAAGCTTCAGGATCCCTGAAACACCGTATCATTTATTGCGAACAGGCACTGAAAAAGACGCTTTGGAAGTTGTGCAAATTCTGCGAAAAAGCAACGAGGTACATGCTATGAAGAATCTCGATTATTTCAAACTCAATTTTTTAAGCCAACGTATAATACGCTCAAGCGTTCATAAATACACTTTTACCAGGAAATGGTTGCCGAGTATTATGTAAGGAGATGTAGCCTGCTCTTTGCCAAATTTATCCGGCAATTTCAGCCAACAGAGAGCAAATTTAGAGAAGAGTAATATAACAAACCGCGATGTATGTATCCTCGTCTTCCTTCATGTATTTGCGTATTTCGTGTTACTGCGATGCATGCTTAAATTCAAGCGACTTGCGTGTGGGAGTGACGACGTTACTCAATACAATACAACACAAAAATTGTTAAAACGGTAATCTACAAGCCTGAACAAAAACCAAACCACTGAAGAAACATGCATTTTTTGCTACTTCGCTTCTATGCGTAATGATGCACGTTTGTTGAAAAAACAGTGACATAGTTGAGACATTATTTTTATTCAGGCTGGTTGTTCTGACGAACTTGAACGTATGAAGATGGAAATGGAATCAAAAGACTTTGTTGGAATCAAAGAGATGCTCACTGTTAGACAGTATAGGTCAATATATTTAAATGATATCAATGGCGATTTTGTTTCCAAAGCTTCAAACTAGCCTTAAGTTTTGAATTAATGTTTGATGTGCCGAATATTAAAGACAATTAATAGTCAAATAGCTGAAGGATGTTGAAAAGTTTCAAATTTGTGATCCAATTTTGACGATTGTTTCTTGCAGAAATCAGCTTTTTGCTGTGGTGGCCTTGTACGCAAATTTGATGTTGACTGGAATAAACAACGTGATTATTTACACTGACGTCATCGTGCAGCAAGCAGGAGTTTCCGCAGAAGTCTCGCCATCAGTCACTGTTGGTCTATTTGGATTGCTCCTGGTTTCAGCAATTTTTGGGGCAAGTATATCATGGTGAATTAGTGTAAAATTTTTGAACAATTTAAGCAAAGGAGATACAGCAAAAGCACGATGGAAGCATTTGCGGTGATTGTGATTAATTGACTTGTTAAAAATGTGCTGTTATACACGCCTTCTCAAAACTTCGCTGAGATTATGTAGTGCAAATTGGTTGTCATGCCATGCTCTTGTCCTAGTGCACTATTACTGTTGATCAAAAATTGCGTATCATCATCATTTCCCGTAAGTTTTCTTATTTTTTGCATAGAGGACTGCCTTTCTCTTGTAAAGCTGCAATAAAATTTACATGAATGAAATGATTTTGTTGCTGCAGTCGAAGTTCATCGATCGCTTTGGAGCTCTGAAGATGAATATAGCTTGTGGTATTGGTATAGTAATAGCTTACACTGTTCTAACCATCAGTCGGGCAACTACCCATCTTGCCCCATCAGTGATGCCATTCGTGTCTGTGGCATCCATTGGGTGTTTTATGATTTGGTGAGTAAACAATTTTTTCATCGCCTTTTCTTTAAAACATGCTGAAGTGAGCAAAACAACTCAGCAATTCTGCTCCTACACAAAACTGGTAACGATTTCTTTGTTTTTATAAGTTTCCATTGCCCTCAACGCTTTTACTAACCCTCTGCCCTGCCACTGCTCCGCCGACCCTGTGTTAGCTTAGTGTACGTCTGTACATCCAAACGCGGAGGAGTAGAAATTAAGGCGCACATTGCACTACTGCAACGAGGAACATGTAGATTCATGAAGGAACACGAGCATAGATATGTGGCACTAGCAACGAGCACACGAGGGTATGGCGCCAGCACTGTTTCTATGATGTTAAGTACCGATGCTTTGATAAGCTTCATATATGCCGATTCATAAAATGTAAGGTTGGGTGGGAAATTGCGAAAGGTCAGGTATCTGGGATACAGACGTCCCAGAGCGAAGATACGTATAATGTAAAGAGAACAATTGTTTTATTGAAGTAAGTAAATGTCTGTTGCTCTGAGTATAAGTTTTTATAGGCGCAATGCGTGTATATCATTAGTGAAAACAAAATTCGATCCAGGCCATTTTGAGCCACCAGAAGAAATTTGTTAAACTTGCCACATAAAAGTTTTGCAGTTGTCGCGTATAGTGTAAATTATGTATTTTTGTTGGTTAAATCTGGAAATACCTCATGGCAGTTGTTATGGTTTAGTGCAGCGCTGTAATGTGTGCCACAAAAAATAACCAGGCTGAGTATACTGTGGTATACCAAAAATGTACTTTTTGGAATAAAAATGCACTGGAGCAAAAATAAATTGCTGCCCTTGAAAGTTAGGCTTTACAAATGTTTTTTCACATTAAGAAGTGTGGCCAAACAATTGGAAAACAGGTGCAGTTTTAATTTTTTGGTTATTGGTTAAGTTGTTTCGGTAGGCAATGCAAATTGTCATTTTTTGAAGAATTAGGTGAAAGTTTCCAATTTCACAAAACTATCTTGTGAAAAAATTGAAAAAAAGTTCAAAACTTTTGTTTATACTTGAAAGCAGTAGTTGTACTTTTGCACGGTTGAAATAGACCGTTTGCAGATTTATATATAAATTTTCTGTGATGATTTTTTGTAAATGAAAGAGCTCTCTATGCAATCCTGAAACCCTTTGCCACATACGTGTAGGAGCAGTCAAATTTTCGGAGGGACGAAGGATTTTTGCCCGAATTTCTCCAAACATACCTGAAAAATTTTGTGCGTCATTTGCCTACAAATTTTTTCCCACAAAAATTATGAAGAGCTTTTTTTGTTGTGACCTCAAAAACAAGGGTCTTTACGTCTTTATCTGGAAACTTTGGGCATCATTTTTGAAGTCAAACAACGTTGGGCACCATTTTCTCGGATTTTCAACGATTTTTCCCAGATTTTTATGATTTTGACCGGTTGTTCAGGGATTTTGCCCGTATTTTGATAAATTAAAACTTTTGGGGTTGCGCTTGCATCCCTGCACCCCCGCCTCCTACACCATTGCTTTGCCACATAAATCTTTCGCAAAACAACAAAAGAATAAAAAAAACACATGTTTGTCCTGACCGAACCTTGATCTCCCGCAGAATGGTCTTCGCTACTTCAAACATTTTGTCACAAATAAAAGCTGTTGATCCACTTAGAGTATCACTTAAAGAATTCTGTGGCCATCCTTAGTTCAAAGTGTGAACTAATGCTGAGATGGAAGTGTGACAACAGTTTTTTTTCAGTTGGGCAGCTGGACCAAACTTAGCCACTCTGGTGCTGCTAGGAGAACTGACTATTGAACCAGTTCGACCAACAGCTTTTGCTTTTGGAGGATTTGTTCTTTGGATTTTATCCTGGTTAGTGGGTTTTCTTCCACCCTACCTTGAGGTAAGTCTTTTCTGCTTCATTCTACATCCACTGGAAAAGTAATAGTGGTTGATATTTTTGTATTTTTTAGATAATGTTTACACGAAAAAACGCACTTAATTCATAAATATACAAGAGGAAAGGTCTTGATCTACACGTTTCACCTCTGAAGGTTGTGTGAATCTAACTCGAACAATAAATGATTTTGTGAAAACTTGTCAAATTTCATCTGGTCACGATTTCATCATTTGTTTGGAAGGAGCGTGACGCGTGGCATTTGCCAATGAGCGTGACATTTGCGACGCAACGTTCTTATGAAAGGAATAAATGGTCTGCATTCTGTAGTTGTATGTTGTTTTAATCCTTGCTAGTGACTGCTTGTGTAGAATTTTGATGTGGTTGCAGTTACGTTTAGTTTAATTTCGTAAATTTATTTTGGTCAACCTGTCAAGGGGTCAACCTGTCAAACTTGTATAATTTTTTAGGTGTGCGATTGTTTGTTTGTCATAGGAGGTATTTCGTTGTTCACTGTTGTTGGATGGGCATGCCTGGTGTCATCAGTGTTGCTACATTTCCTTTCTCAAGGTCACAGAAAACGCGGAGAACTCTAAATTAGCACACGTGAATGTCATTTCAATTAACTGTAATTCATTTTGTGCTAAAACTTGTTTGAAGTTCTCCAGTCAGTCCTGTAAAGATATCACTTATTTGTAGCAATTATCGTCACTGGAATTGCCAAAAGGTGAAAACTAGTTTTTCGTGAATGCGACAATTGCGGAATATGATCGGACGAGTATGCCCAAATGAAAACCCTGAAAGCTATATCCTATTCAAGGATGAAGATTAGAAACGAAACTACTGATCACACGTTTCTTATCTCAATATGTTTAATAAATTTGACTTAAATGAAGACGAAAGGAGAAAAAAACAAAAGCGTTGCCAATTTTAAGCGGTTTCCATGTGAAAACATTTTGCGATTAAATCAATCAAAAACACTCAATTTTGTTATATATGGAATAATTTTTTTTATTTAATTTAGTAGCCTTTGAGAGTATTGCTCTATTCACTGAAAGATTGTAGTAAGAAATCACTTTGCCTATTTTTCAACAGAAACAGAAACGTTCACTGTTTGTGAAAGATTTTCTGTGCAGTTCGAAAAATTGAAAGTTTTGTTGCCCAGATTCATTTCGGACCATACGCTTTCACTCTCTGGTTGGGAAGTACAGCCCTTTTTGTTGTCTATCAATTTCTGTTCCTACCTGATACGAAGGGCAAGACAGTCGAAGAAATTCAAGCAAAGTTCAAATAGAATCAAGAGTTAGGAATCTCCGTCAAAGCAGTTGTATTTAATGAACGTATTAAATCTGCGTGATTTGCAATTTCCGAAGATGATGAATGATGCTCTTCTCCTTATTTTTTAATTTCTACCTTTACATAAAGCGAAAAATGCTTGAGCACGAACTTGCATGTTTTAATAGAAAGTTTCTTTTGAAAAAATAGAAACTGTTGTTTAGTATATATCTGGATGCGCACAACAAGACTCCTTTCAAACATATTCCTTATTATATGGTTTTACCAATATAGTTCGACATAAAAGCCGTAAGCGAGTTATATCTACAAACCTGAATCAAACTTTATCAATCATCCCTTCCAGTTGTTGCAAAAGACATGCTTGCTTTTTCGGTTAATTTCTGTTTCCCTTTACTATGCTAATCTTTTTTATGTCGACAACTTCCACTAGATATTGTTTAGTTCAATATTTTCAAAGTTGTTCAGCACACCTTTGCTATTTTTGGAAAAGCTTCCGTGTTGCCTATGAAAATATAGCATTCAACTTGAAATGTAACTTGCTTTAAGTATTTTGGTGAAGNATTTGATATCTCAGTTGCTCAGCAAATTTGGTTTTATGAATTTAAAATATTTTTCTTGTTTTGCTATTAATTTTTCTGCTGTGTGGATGGGGAACACCAAGCAACTCTCATTTAGTCTTCATCAATTTTACGCCGGATTTGCGTGCGTTGCACCCTTTTTCGTAACAATTATGTTGCAAAGCTTTGTTTTACCAGTCTTCATTTTTATTAATCTCTACCTTGTTGCGTGTGATAAACAGTTTTTAGTGACTAATGATAGCGCTTTTGTTAAAACAAGTGTATATTTTGTTGTTGTACAAATACGTTGTTCAGACAAGCAGTGAGCCCAGTGGAGTATTGCCTCCTACGCGGCCTGTAAGTGTGGCGCAGAAGAACAAATCATCGAACATGTTGTCTTCCATCGTCCAATGCATCAACCTCTCCACAGACTTTACGGTCTGACGGTTCTGGACGATGAAACAATCAAATGGCTGCTCAACACTTGCCCTGAGATCTGGTGCGGCCTAGCAGTGATAATGAGGAACTGTCTCAAAAGAAGAAGCTGTTCAGACTTTCACATCAATAGTAGTTATAACTTGCCTGCGTCTTTTTTCCCTTAATACACTTTTACTTAACAAAAATCGTGGCTATTTCAAAGAAATTTGCGAACCTTCATTAGGTGTCGGGAGCGTCCGTTCATGAAAGTAATAGAAACCCTTCAAATCCCCAAACCTCATTCCGGCCGCTCGAAATCGCGTGTGCTTCATTCTTAATAAAGCACTAAAACTAAAATTTTGGAAAATTACTCTGCAGCGCTTTAGATCATGTGGATTTTGGGCTTAGGTGGTGTCAAAAAAAGGCAAAAAAAGCTTTATATAAAATCAACGGAGTTCGGTTTCAAAGCTTGTGCAGAAAAATGTATGCACATCAGGAAAATGTTTTCCTTTGAATTATGACAATCTGCGCGTTACACAGACAAAAATTGTTTGTCTCACATTCATATTTTTGGTCTAGATCAGAAATGTCCAAAGTACGTCTCACGGGTACATTTCACATGACCAGAGGCTTTCCTTTCAGATTGTGTTGCACTGTATGTGGCCCGACAAAGCTTGATCTACGATTCTGTGTTGGGGAAACCGCAGGTTCTTTCTGCTCCAGACGTTTCCCGTTATATTTGATGTGACGAGGGCGAATCTGAATACAAACCGTCAAAGATAAGCGTTTACGCTTCGAACCCAATACTAAAAATCTGCGCCATACTGACGTGAACCCCACAGCAACAAACGTCTGAGGATCTGCTGGCCCTTGGACACTTTCACATGATCAAATTTTGGCCTTCTTTGAAAATTATTTCAGACCCCTCTGGTCCAAGGAGAAGAACGCAATGAATCTCCGTCAGTGGTTTCAACCTGGTGGTCGCAACCCCCGCGAGGTCGATTGCCATTTTTCTGAGGTCGCGAAAGCTTCTGATAAAAATATTCATAATTACAGTACTTCCAGATTTCATATTTCATATTCGGAATCACTTTTTGTCGTAACCAAAGTAATAGGATCAACTTGCAAAAATGATTGCCAAATTTTTCATTTAAAACTGTTTTAAATGTGATTACGAGTTATGACCATTACGGTGCTGTTGCTTTTGGCAACGCACGAATAACTTTGTGACGTAAGAATGTGCTGTGTTTGTAAATTAGATATCCGATTGAACTAGCTAACTTAGGAGTTCTTCTAGTTAGTTGTGTTGTGGAGTCAAATAGCTGTGCTGTGGAGTTATTTGTATAAGACACGGGTCTCTCTCAATGATGCTGCAATATGTATCAATATAATCAATGAGTCTTTGCTGATCATAGTGATATCGTGCGTTATTTCAGAATTTATAAACGTTCCCTTACCATGGTTGGCCCGAAAGTATGGTCTTCAATACCAAACGATAGTCTTCAACCACGTTTACCTTCAAATGGAAACTGAGGAAATTCCTCCTGCATGAAGAAGATACACAACTATGAACTTTAACAACATTTCACTTATCCAGAACAAAATTCTGTGAAATCTAGTATTTTGTAATTCTGTGTAATTTACTTTTTTGTGTTTTTTCTACCCAGTGCACAGCCCATTCATTGCGACATGAAAGTACACTCCTAAGTGTTTTCTGTTTTGCTTTGTTTTTCTTTTGCAACTCATTAACCCATTAATGCCAGAAATTCAAAAAATTTGAATTTTTGGGTTCTGCCGTAACCTGTTATTCGAGATGTTGTCCTCAAACTGGTTTAAGTTTGTTTTTCGTGAAATTCATTTTTTGAAGTCCTTTTTTTGGCCGCATGATATATCATACGCTGGTAGAGAGCTGCTCAAACTCTCTAAAGAAGCAAAACATCTTCTTGGATCAGTTTTCAAAAATCGGGCACTTTTGTGTTTAAACATTTTTCGGTGTGACGTCACAACTGGGGAGGTTTGGAAAATTTTGATGACGCAATTGGGCTCTGAGAAAAAGATCAAATGGCAATTTTAATATTTTCCTTTAAAAGATACTAAGTGAATATGCACATTATAGAGCGTCTGAATAGCCATCTGGCATTGTAGTTGGCAAGTTATGGCCATAAAATCAGTGATTAATGAATTAATCCCGTAGGCTGTAACTGTCTGGATGAAGTCCCACATTGAATTTTAGCAAACGAATTTGGGGCATTTGCCTTATGCACCAAACAATCTTTGAGTATCTGTGCATTTTTGTCCACTATGCGTTATTAGTTTGATCTTCCAACGTAAAGAAATCATTTGTTTGTTTGGGGACGAACATCTCATTTTGCTCCAACATAAACTCTTGCTGGGAAAGAAACACATCAGTTTGACTTGCGTAAACCTACAGTGAAATCCTTCAGTCAACACATTTGCACAATGCCCACATATTTTCGAACATAAACAATGGCCAAAACCACTTCCTTGATTGGGATCAAATAAAATACAGTCCTGTCAACTTATCAAAAAGATCAACATTTCCCATTTGATGAGGTTTGGTTGAGTGACACCACCAACACTTTTTTCTCTTTTCTTTTCCAGTGATTGCATTCCCCGAATTCAAACAACTTTTAAGTTTGTGGGATTAGTTATCACTGTGACTTGGTTCTTGTTAGTCAACCGCACAGCTGCAACCACAGTCAAATCCACAAAAAGGTTAAGCTTCACGCACCCGATCTTCTCAGCACGCTATCTGGTCTCGGAACGAAGATTGACACGAACCATTCACGTCATTATCTGTATTACGTCACAGTGCGATCTCCATCCGGGCACGTATGACAAGAAACTGTTTAATTTGTCTGCAACATAAGTATGCCCGCTTACTGCGGAGAAAGTGACTATTTGGTGCGCGTTGGATCGTAACGACGTAATCGGGAGTCGGGACATACTGCTTCAAAGATGCTGATGGCCGTCCGGTAACTGTGAACACAGAACGATGCATTAAACTACAGTAATAAGAAGAAAATTCTTCCCGGCACTGAGTTGGAAGCGAGAACTTGGCATGGATACTGTGAATTAGAGCAACACTGGAGCAACTTTGCATTGCTCCAATGCTTCACTCGAATATTGTTACTTCCGATGTATACCTCCATCGCTGCTTTCCTGGAGACAAGCTCGCCTTCGTGTATGGACCACACTTGGCATCTGCATTCTCCTGACCTACCCCATTGGATTATTTTCTGTCGGGATATCCAACAGACAGGGTCTATGGTGGTAACAAACCCAAACTATTGATGCGCTCAAGAATAACATTCGAACGGCGATCAGGAGAATTCCCCATGAGATCTTGGACAAGGTTATTACAAACTTTAACGTGCATGAAGCCACAGTAGTTCAGCGCAAAGGAGCTTGGATCGAGCACATGATAAACTCTTGAGCTGTGCTCATAAATAGGTGGCCTACGAGGAAAAAATTCCCACCAGGCAAAGCTGGCTTCTTTGCAAAACAGTCCTTTGAAAAAATTGCAAAGCATCCATTTCAATACTAAATGCTAGTTAATCAAAAATAGATGCATCTTTTTGTAGTATATACAAATGTAAACATTCTCAGAACTCCCTTTTTTTAGTTCATGCCTCTTGATATAACAAATTTCGAGTGGACAACTTCTCAAATTTTGCACACACCTGGGGATAGGACTTGAATCCTTGAAAGAAAAAACTGTTCGATTGCTTTGAACTTCGATTGATTTTCTTGTTTTGACTTAGAACACTTTTATATTTGATTTAATTGCCAATTCCCCCACTGAAAGGTTCCCTTTGTTTCGCGCTTTGTTATTCTTGTTGAAGAATCATTAAACTATGGTTTTGCTCCCACAGATAAGTCAATAGTTTTAATGCGATCAACGCAATGCTAAGTGGTGCCCGAACCGCTTCAGCACTTAACAACTTTCTGCTATTTAATTCCAAGCATAAAATCAAAGTGATGCCAGAATTTCACAATCGTAATTCTAAGGCAGACAAACTCAACAGAATTCTTCGAAAAGAGCGTTCAAGAGGACATTAGTTTAATTGCAGTTGTTTTCCCTGACGCATACCACAGGGGTTTTGGGCAACGTCAACATCATAGATCGTGTGTCAACGCCACTTGTCTGCAAACCAAAAAACTTCGACCGCAGTTCGCTCTACTCAAACGCTTTCAAAAAACATCTAGAAATTCACACTGCACGGAGCGGTTTGCAGGCTTGTGTTACTCATAGAATGAAAGTCTGAGTAAACTTCGGTGAAGTCGCTCTATATTAATCGTCACTGTGCAAGCCTGTGCATGAAAAACCATATAGGAGTTCTAAAAGGTGTCTGTGGATGAAACGACAAACGTATCCTGTGATGTGCAAAGACAAACTGCTTTTCTTTACTTTGATATTGTTGTACTAGGGGAACAAACATCAGCTGATTTCCTTCATCAAGAGTAATGTAGAACCTGGTAGAGGCTTAGCTGGCGCAAAGTGGCACAGAAGAATAAAAAAGTACGTTTTTGAACAGCAAACGCATTTTTGTCCATGTTTGTGATTTTTGCAAGTTATAATTAAAAAATTTGACAGCAAATATTACAGAAGAAGAAGTTGATGACAGAATCAAGAGAGCATCTTAGCAAAACTTCTGCTATTGTAAATCTGCAATACGTGAAATAAACAGTATACTATCATGCTTACCAGCTGTCAATTGGGTTGCTTTGTGCGAGGCTGCATTGTGTGAAGTTCAGTTGTGTGGCCATCCTACAGTATATCACATTACAGAGCACTGACTTTAATTTGACCTGCGAACAAGGTGTGGCCATGCATGGAGAACCCGCATTAGGCAAGGCTTAAAATCTTGATCTCGACTAAGACGTTTGAGGCAAAAATTTTAGCGTACTTTCCTAACACAATACGTAGTACAAGCAAAATTGCAAAATAAAACGCTGCCTACTCATTTTTGTCCAAATATCAGTTCAAATATCACATCTCTATCTGTGCAGATTACTTAATTGAACATTATTGCTGGTAACCTGTGATTACTTCATAGGGACCCAATGAATTTTCATGTACCGTAGTAGTTTTCAATATTTTTATAAGTCAAAAAACATTTGTTTTAGAAATAATTCGAAAAAAGACATCGAGAACGGAAATCTTTCTTTTCTATGAATAACTCCAAAAAGCATGAAGTGCAATGAAAACTGAACATCCTTTATTTTCACCCACATTCCCATTGTTGCAACCTCTCCGGTGGTGTTGAGTTAAATGTGTGATTCACCACGAACGGGATGTGCGTGAAGAACAACACCACACATATATGTGGCGCGAACAAGCACTAATAGAGTGATCATGACATGTGAACTCTATTGTTGCTTGTTGCCACAGTGCGAAGCTTTGCGCTCATGCCGCTCGGGATTTCCGATCGCAACACCATCAA
>JGI24158J21664_10009491_pt1 | contig 12986 bp, 9 predicted proteins | sample Ectturendosymbi3_FD_21664 | JGI IMG/M metagenome (IMG submission 21664) | reverse complement strand
GGGAAAATAGACTGCACCCACCAAATCCTAGTGATAAAAAGAATTACAGTGTCTGGCCAACTTCATTTCCCAATCTGCTTCGTCTAACAAAGAAGGAAAAAGCTTTAAATAACGAAGCTATGATCACATATAAAAGACCTACCACAGTTGGCCAACTTCTAACAAACTACAGATCACTGGCGCACAGAGAAGCTTCGAACCAACAGCCAAGAGGTTACTCGGGACCATGTGGACACTGTGCGTTGTGGCAAATTTGGCAAGCACGATGCAAACATGGTACCTAAGGTCACTGCCGTACACTCAAAGGGCAAATTGTTTCCTTTAAGGCAGATGCAAACTTGCGCCAATTACGGAATTTACGTTGCAACTTGTAAATTATACGGAGAACAGTATGTTGGCCAAACCTCGAATAAATTTTGGAAACGTTGGAATTACCACCGCTCTTCGTGGAAGGCTGTCAATTTGCCTGATGACCAAGAGCAGGTGCCTTTACTACAACATGTGGTGCACGAACATGATATTGAAAAAAAGCTTAAAATCAGTGAATGTTTTATCGTCACGTTCGTAGAACAACCCAGCTACGATTATCTTTATATTTGTGAAGATAAGTGGCTCAACAAAATCAGCGCTAGCATTAACAAGCACAGAATTCTGCCTCGCATTAAACGGTAGACTTGCCCTTGTTTAGACGTTGTTCTTGTCATCACGTTTGTTTTGGCGCACCATTTTTTCTCCTCTCATTTATTGCTCTTTCCTCCCGCTTTGCGTTTTAACTTATTGTTGCTGGTTGGTCTTGTCTTATCACACCTAGTATCTTTTACTACTTGTTTGTGCTCAGTCTAAATGCTCATTTACGGTACTGTCAACGCTAGCTCAATATGTTTATCACGCAACGATTGTCTTTGTTTCGTAATAATCACTACTTTGCGTACTTACACACGTTTTTACCTTTAATTTACTTGGACTGAAAATGCCGTATGGCGAAATCGATTACCATTAAATAACATCAATGCGTGCTGATTTTGTTACTTGTGCACAGGCAGTACTTGAATTTCTTCACAAAAGTATCAAAAATGATCAGGCGATGCTATTCTAGGTAACAGCGGGAGGTACTGCTCTGTCTACAAAATGCCGTTCAGAATAGAATACGGATTGATAAAAACTTATTTGATTTCTAGTGTTTAATTTTTTAATTTGGGGAGGTTGAGCTTTGTTTGGGAGGGATAAGCCCACAAAAAAACGGAGGTGACGGGACTCCCCCAATTGGGGGCGGGTATGGAGGGCGACTGATACGGCCCTGCCGAACAAAGTCTATCGAATTTTACAGTACATCCACATAAGCAAAGGTTCGCCCTCATCAAGTTTCCTCTTTTGTCAGAAAATTTGATGTCTTGATTAGAAATATTTTGTATGCTTATCTTCAATGATACGCATGAGCTGCGTTGCGAAAAAGGACATTGCTGCGACATGAAGGACACATGTTTTCTGCCCGTTGTTAAAAATATATTGAAAGAGAAACACTATTATTAAAGACATGACCAATTTTCAAAGCTTCAAAAATTTGCGCTTAATCTACAAAACTTACATTCTCTGCCGGCAATCCGATAGAACACTGATTTCGTAGATAGCATAACATGATTAGAGTGACGCAACAAAGCCTTTTGTTTTTCACTGTCGTCATAATATGAGGAAACAAATTATTCTTCCATTAATACATGTTTCGTACGATAATAATCTTTGCGTTATGAGTAAAAGTGGTTAATGTAGGTAGTCTACTTGAGTGTGATACTGAATATACGTACAGTTTTTATATTTCTGTTAAAACTGATTCTTAATTTTTCTTTATTGACTATTAGCAAAGCCAGCAGCCTAAAATATCAAAATTAAAAAATGTCAACTTTCTATGAAGTAATTGAAAATTGTCTGCAGCCAGCTCAATGAAAACGTGCAGGATTTCTTTTCTGTTCTTCAACAGATTTATTGATAACTGTTTGCATACCAGAATGTTAGAGGAGTTAGCTGTACAGCGAAGGATTAAATAAGGTGAAGCCTGTCCAAAAATTAATCTTACGACACTACTTTTCGCATTTTTTTTAACCAGTTCACGAGACATTTCAGAGAAATTTTGCGATTTTTTACCGACGAAGGCAAATCTGAGAAGCGAATAAAACGGGGAAAATGCTAAAGGAAATGTTTGCCTGGAGTTACGACTTTTTAGTTAGTTTTGTCAGTCAAGAGCACAACCTACGCATAAAAAAATTTCGTTTGCAAAGCTAGCATAAAATCCGAAATTTAAAGCCTCATAAAAACTATACCTCTTACGAGCATTTGCATCATTGAATTTTTCTACTTCTTCAATGACTTCAGAAGCAATCACCGACATTCACTGAAAAATCGTTATATGCAGAAATATCTTCAAAGCAGTACACTATCCATAAAAGTTGTTTTCGGCCATTTAGAAATAAGTGCATTCACCGCTTGTTCCTTATACTGCACCATCGTAAGTTTTGAAAATCAATGGCTGTGTCTCATCACTAAGTTATATGTCGGCAATAATGCACATTGACAACGATAGCCATCTTCCAATTTGCAAATATCTTGATTCCATGCATCTTGTGCGTAGCCAGCTCAATGGTGTCAATTGCATTTGAAATAATAATTTCGCAGAAAAGCCTTTTCTAAGGCGCAGTAGTTGTTTGGGTGACGTTGAGGCTTGTGGTGTTTCGAGCTCCTGGCAGCTCCGCCCAAGATGGAAAAGTGTCGAGATTGAAAAGCGCTTTTCCGTACGTGTTGATGTAGAAAGTTATCACCATGACCGCCATAATATTTAACATCCAGCCTGCTTTAATCTGAAAGAAATGAACGACATTTTTTGCGAATTACTTGCCTTGCGAAGTCAAAGCCAAGCGCTGATCAAGTCAATCATAATTTGCAATTGTGATAACTGCATCGAATTCATGAAGCAGAATGCGCTCACGATGAACGCATTAAGAGCCACTGGAGTCACGTGCATTTTCCACCGGTGTGAATATTTAGGTTTGAACCAATGAGCCAAACTTCCTTGGGTGCTTTGCCTATTTTGATGAAAACATGTTAATCGATGGTGATGTCAATCAAAGCAGGAGTGCCGAAACTTTATCAGGTTGGGATTGTGTTGAACCCTTTATTTTACATGCTTGCATTCATACCACCAACATATTATGAGCGCATTATTTCAAGACTCCTTAGCTATACCTAAATCTACTACATATTTTGCAGTTTTGAAACAGTAGTGAAGAATGCTGTGCTCTGTGCGCAATCTTTGAATTGACATTCTCCAGACACTAACAGGTTTATGCACTTGCAAGAAAGTTTTATTTCTGGACTATTAAAGTTCTATTTAAGTAAGGTTTGATGCTTACGTTCGATAAGCGAAGTAAACGCACTGTTACATTTAACATAACTGATTCTTTAATTGTCTCAAAAGGGCTTCTTCCAACACAGCGATTCTTAACCTTTTCGGTCTATAGTTTCCCACTAAGGCCAATCACCATGTTTGAATTTCCCTCCTGATATTTTTAGTGACGATGTTTTATGGAAAGCTATTTGGCCAATATTCACAGTATAGCTATTAGCTCGGTGGTCTATAGGCTTCGTATAATAGACATAACAACTGAAAGGATTTACTCATGGTTTTCACTCATTTACATCATATCGCAACAAACAGAAAAGTAAAGTGCTCACTTTAATTTTTAACGTGAATTTTCGCGATTGCTTTCACTTCACTAACATCTCCATACGAGGATTAATGTTAAAAATGTTGATTGTGTCATTAGAAGGGCAAACTCATTTCAACGTGTTGCAAGCTCCGTCGCCCAAAACTATTTTAGCACAATTCCGGAGGCATAGTTTCACCAGTGTTTCTGCAGTGGTGTAAGTCGTTTTCACTTTAGCAATGCGAATTGCAACCACATAGGATGCCTCAACGGAAAAATGTGCTTGGTGAAATGCACGTCGTGCATCCAGCCCGACACGTTTGAGACTGAGACAACTTTCCTTAGATTTAAAGTACTCAGCCGACTTGCTAGCTTGCTTCCCGTGAGCACTGTTCAAATGCTTCTTGAGCTGGAATGTTTTCAAACAGCAGTTAGCCAGCGTTTTCATGTACAGCATAACCTTGCGGGATATACTCTCCATCTTTCTGGAGGCAAGTAAAGTCAAACCTGATGTAGTCTTTCTTGTATTTTCGCTTATTAACATCCGCAATGACATTTTTGCACTACACTAGATGTCTTCGACAAATAATGATTCGATAAGAAGTAGGTTGGCATGTTCCACCACAAAAAATTTTAACCTGACTTGTTACAACATTACATTACCTCTTCACCAAAATGTAATTTCACATTAACCTTACTCAATTCAAGTCAGCTTCTTTACATATATTTTACTTAGGCTTAATCTAATTACCTACCTTTAGCGACCGTGGCTAACTTTAAACAACAACAGTCGCTATTCGATTGTGACTTTTGATGAACATTGTTGAACGCTAAAAACGCAGTAATTGCAAAGCAATGCACTAGCGACAAGTAGATGTTTCTTTAAAAATATAATTTTCTGACTATATATGCAGATTTCCTTCCTCAGATATTGGAGTAAAACTTAAAGCAATTTATCACTGCACCAAATCAGAAAGAATTTCCCACTGCATGTATGAAAGAAATTTCCCACCGGTTAAGAACCCCTGTTCAACATGTATTGAGAAGCACAATAGCGCGATCGACTCTCATAAATCGCAGCCTGCTTTAACGCTGACAACACAACGTTAAATAAGCTCAAGCAAACATACCGGTACAACAGGACTAACCATGTCTAAGACTTTGATGTGGCCGTAAGAAAATGCGATGGCGTTCGGTGGTGTGGCGACAGGCAGCATGAACGCCATAGATGACGCGATCACTGGAGCTATCAGCAAATAAAGAGGATGGACCTGAATCACCTGAGCCTGCAATGCAAGAAATCTTATCGTAAGATGTCTTTGCTCTTTAAATTCAAATGTTGACACAACAGATCGTTTAAGCAGCACAAGCTAATGAAATGAAAAGCAAGAGTCGCAGTGGTCAGTTCTTGACTTGATCTTGAAATTGGAAGACCATGCACAATATGTTCAACTTGAACAAACTTCCGTACATAAACGGCCCGTTGTAACAATACTTCTATTCAGGCCCGCCAAGCAGCCGTCAATCCGTTTGCTTGTACGTATGCAGCCGAGACATTCATAGATGCATTTCCAACAGTTCAGTTATTCTCCCATAGTTGTACGTATAGTTTAATTAGGCAATGAGAGCAAAACAAAACTGGTCCAAACGTCTTTCAGAAAATCAACGAATGACTGAATGAAAGCCGCAACTGGTTTCGATTACCAAATTAGAAAAATTTCCTTAAAACTTCACCATTAAATCAATGAATTACGCAAAAATGTGACTTTTAGATCAAGGCACTGAATATGGAATAAAGGAAAACTCAGAACGTGTAGAGGGGGCGGGGTGACGAACGGGGCGACGACCCTGGGCGTCCAAGGCAGGGGGAATCCAAAGAGTGAAGTTACATTTTATTACAGTAAAATGCTGTTAACTTGATGCTTCTTGGTATTGTCAGCAGGATTGCGGAGTCGGAGCCGGAGTCGTAAGGAGTCATGGTTTTTGGGTGGAGGCGGAGTCGGATTCCTGACAACACTGGGAGTCGGAGTCGGATTTTTTTTGTCCGACTGTGACTCCGGATGCCCAATTGGATCATTTTTTACATCACACTCCTAAGTTGCGAATTCCTGTTGAAATGGTACAATTTCTTTTGAAACTTTTGTTGAAGCAGAGATTTCTTGCTGTGTACCACGATTTCCATTGATTTTGACAGCTAAATTTCATTCCCTTTATGTCAAAGAGACGGAGTCGGAAATTTTGGAAAGGTCGGAGGGGAGCCGGAGTCGGAAATTTTGGAAAGTCGGAGTCGGGAGTCGGAGGCGGAAATGGAAGGTCGGAGTTGGAGTCGGAAAATTCACCTCCGACTCCGCAACCCTGATTGTAAGGCTACCAATACATGCTGCATGGAACTGATGAGAAGTTGCCTGAGGGGGGCATGCAAATCTCCATGAAGTGGCTCAAAAGAGAGATGGAGCACTGCCATCGTAATTTTAAGGCCTTACATCCCAGCATCTCTCTCCCTTGGTAGGCTTTCCAATTCCTGCTAGCCTTGTTAATCTGCGGTCTGTAGTCTTCAAAATATCTCTTGATTCTGTAGAGCCTGGGTTGTTAAATTGGGGAGCATGAAATGTTCGTAAAGGGGCGCGAGCAGGGCCTCTAGGAGAAATTCTACCAGGGGGTACGAAAACCAACACCTGGTCCTCTAGCTTTTTTGGATCCTTCGTCGAAACTGTATAGCTCATTTCTATAGTAATCAGAATATGGATAAAAACACTGACCACGCTAAGATTTACAAATATAGCTACCAGCGCTGCAGTTGAAGGAAAGCGAAGATAAATTTAGGTTTGATTCCAGAAAACGTAGCGCGCGTACTTTCATCCTACCGGGCCCGGGTACAGTGTACCTCTTGTACCTCCTTCTCATAGGACCAGGGAAGAGTATCGCAGCGACATATTATTGCAAAGTGTTATTAAATACGTTGTATTTATTAATCGTGAGTTTATTAACATAATAATCAAAACAAAGCGGACAGCACAGTGAACAAAAACCGAGACCTCTTTTAAACTTGCTTGTTAAATTTTGGATATATGAGTAAATAACGCTTCATGTTGCGATGGTGTCCTGTCTGCTTAATTTCAGGCCCGTAGTCAGGTTCTCAGTTTTTGGGAGTAAATGCATTTCATGGAGAAAGATTTTTGTTTTTATTATGTGTTTAAAACTTTTTTTTTTCTGGGCAAAACAAAATTTAGGGAGAAATGCCCTAGTGGCTATATGGGCCTGGGTCGCGGTACAAAAAAGTTGAAAGCAACTGGTCTATGACTAATTTCCAGGGCTCGCACAGACTAAAGCAACGTCAGAGCAAAAAGGAGCGCGAGCGAGAGTAAAACCGAAGTGGAAAAAATTGTTCTACGACAGTACAACGTTTGCATTGTCGTTGGTGGTAGCTATATTGTGTTGAAAATATACCGATGAGGACGGGGCTGCACAATGGACGGAAGTCACTGCAGCGTCTTTTCAGTTAGAAATTAACTTTAAATATTCCAAGCTCTTTATAATGCGTCGATTTGTTGCTAGAGCATGATTCACATTTTCCTAATAATGGGTTGAAGTTATATTATAAAAATGTTATCGTAATAAACTGCAGGTGGAGTCCGCTGATACATGCTACATAATCAAAACCTGTAAGCAATATCAGTTGAAACAGTTTTTTTGTGAGATTGCACACCAAACATTTTAGTCGTGAAGTTGGACTTCTTTTGTTTGAGAGAGATTATACCCTTTATTTTAGATAGATGAACATTTCTGGCTGGTTTTGATTTATACTCAGAGGCGGAACTGACGGAGGTCAGAAAGGCGAGTCGGCCCCCTGACATGTTAAACGAAAAACTGGCCACCACTTGGCTTATATAGTAGAAATTTCCCTATAACAGGGGTGGGCAATTTGGCTCGGGGGCCACTTTGAGAAGGCCGCATTTAGCGGAGGGCCGTACCTTCTAATGGAAATGGAAGCAAGTTATGGTGAAGTTAGCTTTACTCTGGTAAGTTGGAGGAAATTTCAGATTTGAACATATTTCCTGAATGCTTCCGCGGACCACTGAAAACGTTTTGGCGGGCCACACTTTGCCCGCGGGCCGCTATTTGCCCACCCTTCCCTATAACGTTACTTCAAGAGAACCGAGAAAAAGTGTCGTTATAAGCGAACCGATATTATAGCCCAAGTCGTGATAGGCGAATTCTACTTTATTCCGGTTTCAGTATTCTTGAGGTTTTCAGTTGGTTGTTTTTGCGTTTTTCGGAGTATTTTCCGGTGATTTAAGGTTTTAGTATAGCAATCCACATCCGGTTCACCATCATTTCTCAAGTTTTTTTCTGAATGTTGGTTGGTGGGCACCTTACAGTGGCCAGTGGACTCCTTTCAGCTAAGTTCCCGACCTGGATCAAACCTCTAGTTACGCCAATCTTTAGACTGAATATAATCAAACGCTGCAGCACATTCGGGCCCGTTGCGACGGAGAACATCTCGNGGCGCTGCTCACNCAATGTTTGTGTTCCCACAAACTCTCTGGCACATTTCTATACACAGCATAATCATAAACATTACATCATTGAATTCTATACTCCTGGTACTAGTCTTTATATCCTTGGCGCAACATTGTCAGTATCATCACAGCGACATTTTGAGTATATTTTGTATCTCAAGCGTACAACGGCGTTTAGCCACATGGTTTCCACCAAGCCCATAGCCAGGCTTTATGGCATGAGGGGAAAACACACATTTGAGGGGCAAGATCTTTGTTTTTAAAACAATATTTCCTAGGCACAAAGTTTTGGGGGGCAGAAAAAATTTGGGAGGGAATTGCCCCCGATTTCTCCACCGTGGTTGCGGACCTGATTAGTTTCATTTTTAGTGGCAATGCGAATTGTGTCACAGGGCAGTATAATGAGTGACGATTTATCGATAAATTCTTCGCTTTCAATTGTTGAGGAAAAATTATCTTGGTTTTGATCAGCATTGAAAGACAATCGATGTAAAAGATAAGGTAGTTCAAATATTTTCCGAAAGGAGAGCTCCTTTATGAAAGAGAAATTAATAAATGTAAGTGTGTAACTAACTTGTTCATATATTCTAGTTGAATAAAACGATTTACTTCGGCCCCTAGAACACAGAACCTTGTTTTTCGTCACATGAACCACTAACAGTGGTTAATGTAACCTGTTATTAAAAAATAAAAAAACAAAATTTTCATTCAATTAGGTTGATTACACAAAAAGTAACTCTTACTCCGTGGTTTGTGCACTAACAAGGTGCTTAGTACGTTAACTGTGTGTTCTTGTTGATGAAAAGGAAAACCACATCTGATCGGGTGGAACTCACCCTGCATTAGTATCCAGGGAAAATTCGAAAATCTAATACAAAAAAACTCATATGTTGCATTTGAAGAACCTCTCCTGCTCCATGCTGGTAAGGAAGCACGCCCTGAGTGAATTACATTCCCTGATTACCACAATTGCAGCACTATATCACATGGGAGAAAAACTCACAATAACTACCAACGTGGGGTGATTTCAACCCGAAACCACGAACTTTTCTCCATAGAGGAAAAGTGCAGACAGCGCGCACGAGGTTACGCGCATCAGTCGAGATGTCAGATAAATATCGGCAGCTACTGAAGCGTGGAGGGCACTGTAGCATTTGTTTACATAAGAGCCATGCGGTCCAGCACGCCTGACGGCCGACGGGGTTGGCTCAACCCCGGTTTAACGTTCTAGTTAAACAATATCCTTAGCAATTCATTTGCAGTTCAGTAAGATCTAAAAGGGCAGCAATGCATCAAAGTGCGTGGTTGTACAACTTCAGATACTATACAAAGGAAAAAAAGACAACTCTATTTCCTATCATGCCTCAAAAGTACCATCCTTTTAGGTAGCCTATCTGACACTTATTTGCATGCACAAATGCAATATTTAGTTCTTCAATACATACCTATAACTGGAAGAATTTTGCTTATAAAGATATGCCTCAGGCCCACAGAATAAACAAATTATTAAAGACTAAAACAAAAACTACTCTGAAACATTTTCAAGTTATTTTTTTGCGAAACTTGTTTTTTCATGAAAAATAGTTTTTTTATCAAAATGCCGACGACTTGGTCTGAAATAATTCTATACTTTATAAAGAAAAAGTTTAACACTAAAGACTGCGGGTCCTCGAAAATTGCTACATTTCCAACTGCTGTTAAATGCACTACTGTGTGTGGGTCTAGCAAGCGATAAAATCCAGCAGTTTGGCAAAGCAACTAACTCTAAAACTTATTCAACTCACCAGTTGAGAAAGAATAGGCACTAAGAGCAAAGCTGTTGCGGTGTTGCTACTGCATTCGGTAAACAGACAAGTGAAGATCGTTACCACTAAGCAAATAGCCCAGGGTTCGATACCGTTCAGGAACTTTAGTTGTTGACCCATCCAGGTGGAAAACCCGGACACCTAGAAATAAACAAATAATTGCCAAAAATTTACACAAAGCAATTTTGGAAATAATTAGGAGGAATCTATCGGTGACTTATACACTTCCGGTATCATTCGCTTGTTTATTTTACATGGAAGTAGCAAATCTTGCGGTGAGTTTCCAGTTTGCCCATCTGATCTATCTTCCAATTAGTGGCAGTAACAACAAACTGACCCAACAAAACTAGCACATTAAAAACAAACCATAACTTTTGGCCGATCTGTTTCAACCATAGCAAACACAGCCAAAGTTTAATAAGTGAATTTTTGCTCATGAAAATAATGTTAAAAAGAGCATAACGCAAACGATATTGAAAGAGTAGTAAGTCGTACTAACCACAGCCCCATTAGCAAGAGCAAATCCACCAGCCACCAAAAACACCACGTTCCATGGAAACATTCGTTGCAAGGTGGACCAATCCAACAACGCTTTCTCCGGTTTTTTTATCTTCACCCGATTACCTAAAGTCAAAACTTTACAAAGCTTTCTGGTGGCTGAACCCGCTAAGCTCACTCATCCAATATTTTCTCTTTAAATCAATGCAATCTTTGTTGGATTTTCCACCAGCTGTGGCAATGCTAAGTTATAAATAGCAATAAGCATGTACAATTTTATAACAACAAAATTTTGGTTAAAAACTTTTGAAGAAAAATCATGTTACAGACGTTTCTCTTAATTAGCATCATTTATACGGGAAGGAACAAACAACATTAAATTTGCAGCCCGCATTGCGCATGATGCAATGCAGAAAATGTCACTGCAATTTAGAAAATGTACCGCAAAACTTTGCAATTTGAATTATCTCATTTAATTTAAATAAGAAGATAGGAGCTTGACATCAGTCAAAACACACGTTTTGCGCAGGTTTCATTGCTTTGCTGAACAGATCCTATGTTGAACAACAACTGACAAACCATATAGTAACTAGTTATGATACCACGCAGAAAATCTGCAACCGTGCTTGCGTAGCGACCTGGAGATGGAGCACTTAAAAGTAGCAAGTCACTGTGATAGTCACCACAAGCAGGGACGGCCCTAGCAGGTGCGGGGTCCAATGCAAGACCTAGGCGCGGGAGAGGTGGTGTTATTACGTCATCATGCTCAGTCAACCGTGTTATGACCTTTTGGATGAAGATATTTTCGCAAAATAACTACATGAATATAAAAAAAGACAGCAAATTTTATTGGAGTTGATCTGTATGTATGCTACCTGATAACGCAGGGGATCCCAACTTGGGTGCATTGGCCTATCTGAATGGGTACATTCAGGCCGGTAACTATGGGGGTGCAGGGGGGCGAAGCCTCCTTGGAAAATTTTTCGCCCCCCATCCTGGAAAAATGTGTTGGACATAGTTTAAAAAATTTGGGCCCCTCCCAAAAAAATCTTCGCCCCCCGTATTGTCCCAAGCTGGTTACGGGCCTGGTTACATTTAAGGTTAGGATACAAGGGAAAAATATATTTGTATATTTATTTTTCCAAATATTCTAAAATATTGAAGTTCTACGAAAAATTCCGTGGACTTTTGTCATTTTACTCGGCCTTTTTGCCGCAACAAATTTTAGGTTAGCCTACATACTCAGCTATCGAAACGCAGAACGGGTACATGGTCAGACAAATGTTGGGACCCCTGTGATAACACAACTGTTTCTTTCATGGGAGGTGGGCATAGCTCATGTGTCTCACAGCTACGGTCATGTCTGTGGCTAATCGCATGCTGCTGCGGTGGGCATTGGACAGTGTAGTGCTACCAATCGTAATCAAGCCGAAAGTTGTAACGGAAGCTCTGCAATGTAAAGTCCGAGCGCAAGTGCAAAGTTACGTCAGTCAAACAGAACTGACAAGCAAATTGAACTTGCAACGGAATTACGTCGCTCTTGTTGAACGACACTTTCGCTCGAAGAACAACTGACTTAGAGAAAACTCAACATGAACTTTTTGCGTATGTCGCTTTCGGTAACCACAATCGCAGCAGACGCGCATAAAGATAACGTCTGGGCGCATGATCAGCCACCCGCATTGTGACGCAATACACGAAAAAACAGATTTCACAAGAGAGCAACCCATGCATCCGCCCAAAGTTTCACAAAAGTCGAAGTTTGTAGAACAGGGGTTCCCAACATTTCTCTGAACATGTACCCCTTACTGAATTTTTTATAGAATTTTGAATTTGGGAACTATGAAGGTAGACACCGTTTTTATGTCTCAAAGTTAATTTGTTGCAAATGTACAACAAATGTACGCCTTCAGACAGACAAATATACTCCTAGGGGTACATGCATCCCAGGTTGGGAACCTCTGTTATAGAACTTACTCATTATGCTTCATTATGCATGACCTTGGAATGTAAACTGTTTTCATGAATTAGAAATGTAATGTACAACGAATGTATAAAGATGTTTCAACTACCACGTCACAGTTGTAGAAACATTTATCAAACGCATTATATAAAGCGCATGGTTGACTGATGAAATAGAAGCATGTAGCGGCCCAATATATTGATGGACAGGAACGAGTGTGCTGGATGACACTCACAATTTTTGCCAAAATCATTCCAAAAACAGAAGAATCTCTCGAGAACCGAACAGCGTTACGTTAGCAGAACTGCCGTCGAACTTAATAAGACAGACACTCGTTTTGACCTGTTCATTGCGCGTTGAATAACTATACACCTTATTTGCAGTATGTGGATCTACTTCAGTCTCAAGTGGCACTAGTAACAACCAAATTCTATCTATAAAGAGTGGGACGTGTTGGAGCACAGATATAACGATCAGCATGAGAATTGAACATGTTTGATAACGT
>JGI24158J21664_10009488_pt1 | contig 12988 bp, 8 predicted proteins | sample Ectturendosymbi3_FD_21664 | JGI IMG/M metagenome (IMG submission 21664) | reverse complement strand
GAACAAAATATGGGTACGCATCTTTTTGAGTCACCCTACTTAGCGTTTCGCAGGTGCAATGCAGACAACAGAAAAACTATGGTCAACAGCAAAGAGTTTTGTTCTTTGCAAAAATGCTGCTGATCTTGCGTTGCATTTTTGCAATAACCTGTTGTCTATTTTCATGCCAAACCTGGCTGAAAGAAACATAGCACGACCTGTTCACACTCAAGTCCAGATCGCGCAATATGACATGCATTGGCATTTTGAAAAAGATGTCCAAGGAAATATGAACATGTGGAATTTCATTAAAATCCGTTGCAAACGACGAAACAAAAACGAATTACTGTCCGCAAATCACATCTGCAAAAACCAGTTGAATTGCGGTATCTCTGCGTATAAGATCAGCTGGTTAATGATCTTAAAATAAGATGTGTGCGGCATGTTAGTGCAAAAGACAACCTTTTATGTCGTCGTTCGGTCTCAAATAGATTTCTCGAAACTGGTTAAGGTGCTATCTGAAACATATTTCCGAAAATATAAAAAACATTGTTAGATGGTAAATGTATGTAAGATTACTGTCACTGTGGACCAATTACTTTTTTGATGTTTTTACTGAAATAACGGTTTAAAAAGCAAGTCCTCCTAAAAACATCTGTGAGTTGCTTGTTCAGATTCTAACCGTGCAGAAAATTGAGGAAGAACTTTAACTGGAGTAAAATGTTTGAATTGAAGACCACCACCTGGTTTTTCTGATCTGCTGTGCAAATGTTGTGTTCAGGGGTAAGTTTTGTTTCCTTAAAAGGTACTTCTACAAGGTTCATCATTTTGTTTGCACAAAATGAAAAACAATTTTTGTAATTTCTTATCTTAAAAATTGGTCCCGGTTTCATTTGCTTAAAAAAATTGATAAACCAAGTTGAAACACTTTTACGACTTTGAAACTAAAAAAATGAACTAATGGATATAATCCGTTTTGTGTTTCCGAAAGGAAACATCTTTGTTCAAGCTTTATTAATCATCTAGTTGGTTTTGCTTTCAAGATGATATATGTCAAATATGTCAAGCTATTTATAGATATTGCAGCATTAAGCTTCAAAAAGGTTTGATTATTTTTCCAAATTCAGGAGTTTCAGCGCCTCACGTTGCGCCAGCTGCTCATCTGGGGAGACGAGTGGGCACAGCACATGGTGTCTCTCCACCGCGCATAAACGACCATATCTTGTTATAAGCTAGTGATCGGAAACTGGAGCCCTACTTCTCTCACAAGGAAAGAACCTGAACTCGTTGAGGAAGCCAAACGATATTCCCTTGAAGATTTTAGCATCTCGTTGACAAAGCGTCGTGGTTCCAACACGGGTCTGAGTTTATATAAAGCTTTTCTACTCATTTGTGGAAATTTTCAAAATGTCACAAATTGAAAGAGAATATCGTTCATTTCGTACACTGCACAATTGGTCATCTATTGCTTTAAAATATTGAAGTTTTGTTGATGTTGCCTGTGTGGGAGCCCAGGTTAAACACCTTAGAGCACAGGAAGACAAACTAAATCGCGATAAATTTTCGAAAAAGACTGGTAGCGAAACCAAGCGGTCGTTATAAGATTTGACTTCTACTTTCCCGAATAGGCGATTATTACAATTGGAAACATATTGAAGCAGGTGGCGAACGTGATCACAACAGTTAGAAATTAAAAACTAGTGTAAGCGTTTCGTGAATTAAACCAGTTTTAATTTGCATTTGCAACATTTGAATGAACCACCTGTATATCACTGACAAGAGATTTCATTTGCTGTTTTTAATGTACCTGCTTCATGAAACAAATGCGCTTCAACACATTTGCCACTTTATTTATTGAAGGCCCGCTTTTACTTTTCTCACTTGACCCGTTTTAATTAAAATAGCGTCCCCCTTTCTACACATTTTTATGTTCTCACGTCTGTTTACTTTTCATCACCACAAGTAAGTTGTTAAAAACAGTACTCGGTTGTGAAGAATCATTGCTGTGAACTCACTTGCAAATATTCCTCTGCTATTTTCCTCCTCTTTTCTTTAATGGCGCACTTGCTCGCCACGCGATACGCCGCACTTCTGCTCACCAGCTGCGTGTTTCGTCTCTGCTTCGACCCCATTTCTCGACGTCGTTTGTGGTGCTTTTTGTGCCGCCGGGTCTTCTGAGGCCGAAGAGCGTTTTCAAGCGGAACGGGAAAAGCTGAAATCGTTGGCCGCGTCTTAGCCAAAGATTTCGAGGAGGAGTTGACGCCCTTGGCGGTGGGTGACCGGCGGAATGACTTGCCTTGGATCAAACCGACCGGCGTTTCAGGGTTTTGCGGTAAAGGAAAATGAGCGCTCATTGACGAAGGGTCCGAGTCCCGCACGCTTTGACACTCACTGCTTGGCGTTACGGATGCGATTTGAGTCATTTGAGACGACAAGCAAAGAGTGGGACGGCTGCGCACTTTCGACAAACTCCCAAAAGGCCGAGGTGGTTGGCAAAGTTTAGGCAAAGCGTCAATAAAAGAGGTCGTTTCGGAACAGGTTTCTAACCTGGTTGATTTCACGTCAGGCATTGGGAGTGAGGTGTTTAAATGAGTGTCGCAACATTTGTAACATCTATCAGGAGAGCCGCTACTTTTTTTACAAAGCTCTTTTTCCAAGCGTTGCAACTCTATGTCATTGCACGACGATGAATAACTTTCTGTTCGCTCATTCAGCACACACGCGGTGTTGCTGCTGAGCTTCTCAATCTGATTACGCAAGCAGGACTCGGGTTTGTCTGGGGCACAGTATAAGGATGGAGGCTTGACGTAAGCGCCACTGCAAGAGCTTTCGGACGAACTCGCATCACTTCGCCGGAAATCGGAACAAGGGCTTTGAGTCCCGGTCAGTTCACAGCTGGTTGAAGAGTGGGCGGCACTAATTCCTTTTCTTATTTCGTTTACCAGCAGCCTCCAATGCTTGTTCGGCGAGTTCGCTGTAACCGGCTGCATGGTTAGTTTCCAACACCAAGTTCTCAGCGGAACAACAGACGACTGACGTTCGTGACTGGTTTATTGATCTCCTGCAACCCAGATCAGAACGTNAACCATATCGCAACAAAGAAAATAGATCGCCTGAAACAGACAGCGAGAATATCGATTTCATTAAAACTCCCAATCATCGGTAACAGCTGCACAATTACGCATGATTAACCTCTAGTGCTATCGCATGCAACACCTAACGGATAAATGAGGCTCACAAATATCTCTCTATCGTGGACATCTTGTACAGCAGTAGGCGCATCAATATTCCAAAGGAGCTGAAAGATATCTGCTGCTACCACGCCTTGTGCAGGCGTCACATAAATGTACGATCAAACTACTTGCGACAAAACGATAGAAATGCTAGAAAACTTTGCGCATAACCTGTGAGCACTTCTTTTTATGGTTTACATGTACAAAATTTCGAAAGAAATTATTCTGACATGTTTTCTAATTCTTACACTCATTTAAACCAATCGCGTAGTTCTCAACTCCCCCTGGAAGTTACTGTAAAACCTTTGAAATCATAAGCAACACAGCAAGAGTTTCAAATTTTGGCAAAACATAATTTTTCGAGGTGAGAGGAGGTGAACAGCAAGCACCTCGGCAACGATGGCTTGCAAAGAACCTTGTAACCTGTAAGAACAGACTTCCTTTCCTTACGGCGTAGTCTATTAGGCAGACCTTTATAAACAATTGACCGCTTGAAATGACGTAACGGCACATTCGTTATTCCTCCTGTTTTCAACCAATTTATATGCTGCAAAATGTTGAAGTCGATGTAGTGGCACTAAGTAAGATATTGATCAATACAAGTTGAGATAAGAGATCTTTTTGCTAACACAGGTTTCATCATTACAGCTGAGAGGACATCACAGGCGTAGCCAGCGGGAAAAGGGAGTTATGCCTGCAAAACTTTCTAGCATATTTGTCATTTTGTGCCTTGTGAGGCGGTTTCCGAAGCAAAGTACTGTTCGTTTAAAGTTGAAGTAGTTTCCCAACAAAACTTTGAACTGACTACGTCACTGGTACACATGTCCAAGCCACATGATTTCAAATGACAAAGCTGAGACAATCTTTCTTTTCAGCGTTCAATACGTCGTCTTGATTTTACCCAAGTTACATTGCAAACATAGGAGATACTTTTTCATACCAAAAAGTTAGACTTAGAGGACCATCTTTCGAATCATGTTGGTGGTACCACTTTTTGCCTGATTGTTGTTACTTTTTCAAGACTAAGTTGCTTACGTAGAAACTTATCGAGTTACAAATCCTTTTTAGAAACCGATATACGGCACAGTTATTTGCAAACGCTGCAGGCCTAGGCTATATGCTGGGTATTAGAACGAAAATACTATACTTTACTAGAACTTTTGCGAGTTAGGGAACAAGGCGTGTGTTGTTTCCGTACTGTAGAGGCGATTGAAGGTGACATTTTTATTGCACACTGGAAATCCTTGGTTCCTCTACCTCTGCACTACAGAAACATATGAGTACAATGTGGCACGCGAAGACAGCTCTTACTTTAAAAACACTTTACTCTTGAAACTGTCTGTTACTCTTTTATTTATTTTTACAGAAAACCTAGTCAGTATTTATTCAAATGCGACTAAGTGACTAATACCTGACGAAACTCATGAAAAAGACTATTGGAGTGAGGAGATGGAATTTCTATCTTCTAAGTGCAGCCTAACATTGGCGTGAAATGAAGTAACAATGAAAGCTTCCCTCTTCACTGGTTGTCAATAATGTAAAGGTTTGGGGGACGAAGAGGCAAAAGATGGAGACAGGTTACTAGGAACAGTTGACAAGAAAGGTTTTGTTTGGCAATCAAATNGGTGAGGAAAATGCACTGGTTATTTTCAAATTATTTGTATATACGCAAGCTTTTTTCAATCTTTCAAGTAGAGTGCATTAGGATTTCATGCAGAAACCAAGAGAATGCCAGCCTGCAAACTTCCTGTTTTGGAAACACTGGTGTACATCAAAGACATGCAAAGGGAATGTTTTTGTGACTCCAGTCTCTCTACGATTAACAATGGGTGGCGTTTAAAGCATCAGAACTTCTCGAAAAGCGAAAAGCAGTCAGGAACAAAATGCAGAGACCAATGTTGATTGTGTTCCTTAACAGTTGAGAATTCATCGCATTCCATAAAATACAGACATTTGTACGCAACAAAACGATAAAAATGCTAGAAAACTTTGCGCATAACCTGTGAGCACATGGAATTCATCGCATTTCCATAACATACAGACATTTGTACGCAACCTCGATCCATCACAATCGTGTCCCCCGAGGCCATGGAGGTGACAGATCGGTGATATGAAATACGAAAATAAAAAATTGCAGAACACCGCTGAAACGACCTTTTGCTTGACTGTCATGTCTCTGAATCATCCTGTTGCTGATGTGGCGCGTAACTAATGCTTGTCGTCGCCATCCAAATCGTTATCTGGCCTTGCGCCTCGAATACATTGTCTACGGTCTATTGCACATTTTGTACAGAACCCACGAAATCCTTTTTCGTATAGTGTTTTCTTTGTTTCATGGTTGAAGACAGTTGAAAAATTGTTTCCGGCATGAAGAGTATTTTCTTGGAAATGTTTGCGTAAACTGAGGTCTGTTGCGTTTTTGGAAAATGGGTTTTTATTAAAAGCACCTGTTCATGTGAATTTCCTGCAGCCAGCTTGTTTTCACATGCGCCGTGACCAAACTGCTTTACTGATCAATTTCGCACGCCTCTCTGATAAAGCGGCTGAGTGCCAATCGATAAAAGGTAGTTCGGTTGCAGCACAAGCGACTCATATTTCTAGGTAAAGTCGACTTCAGATGATGACTTTCAAGAGCATCCGGGTATTTTTCATGAAGCAATGTTAACTCTTCCGTTTCANGGACTTACAGTATGCCCTGCATCGTCATAGCCGTCTTTTCAGGAAGTGAAACGCATGAAGTGAGCGCCGAGTGGNCTACATTGCAATTCAGTTAAATCGATTATCCTNAAGTCAACATTTCTTGTATATGGTTTTTACTTTACTTTGACGTNTTTTTTACAACGTAAAAATATTCGCGAGTCATTCACGCAAGGCTTCTTACGCAAACCCAAATCTTTCATATAATCAAAAATTAAGTGGGAAAACTTAAAATTGACTGCATTACAATGAATATAATATTTTTCTGAAAAATTATTTAATAAACCTGGCAGTTAGTTTCAGGTGAAGTCATCAAAAGCAGATCAAAAATTTTTAAACAAGTGAAGTTGCGCTAAACTAGTTTCTACACAATACACTGGGGAAACAATTTTTTAAGGGAAAATGTTAGTTACACGGTATGGAACTATGGGAACCGAAACATTGTAGGAGCCGGACCTGTAGGGACACAAAAAAACGAAAAAAATTGATTGCAGTATCCTTTCACACATTTCACTTGATAATTTTCTCTGATTCTAGGGACCCGATTTTTCTAGGGACCCGAAAGGGGTCCTTAAACCACCTTAAAAATCTGGAAACGTAATACCTGATCAAACCTTTACAAGTTTATTCGAGAACTTTAATTTGTATGCGTTCCCCTCTTTTCACTAAATCGATCATAAGGATTTCTTTGCGGATCTGCATCATTCACTAGGATAAGCGCTTCTTTTGTGATGGACGGTGACGCGCCATATCATCAAAACACCTGACTTCCTCGAATGCTCTGTAGCTTGACAAAAACAAGCAGAACTCCGATATTGACAAGATCTTATTTGAAAATAGTATCTTCCAACGTTTTACAAGAACGTTCGCATTTTGTGCCCACACTGAATGCGTCTTCAAAACTGAGTTGGAAAACTCTTCATCCCTACCTAATTCTGGCACTTTTCAGCATACGGCCTTTGCAGTTAGCCTAATTCCTAAGCCAGCGAACCTCACATATTGCCACTTGAGCCATCACAAACTGAACAGTCGCAAGGTCCCGGTCAAGCAGCAGTGCGTTTGATTATTCGCTGTCGCTACTCCCGTTGTCAAATCTCAAAATGCGTGCAATTGCTTTTCCGGCGTTTACAAACGCTTTCTGTTCAACTGAAGCCGGTTGTGCTTGCGGTTAGTCTCCGGGCGCTCGCACGCCGGTTTCCCCCCCTGAAAATCCAGTGGCAGACAAGCGTAAAAATGTGGCAGCTCAAGCGAAAGCAGCTGTTGAATTATTCAGTGACAAAACAGCTAATTGGGTTTGTCGCCGCTCTGCTGCGCTTTTCTAGACTTGTCGTTTTAAACAAGGACCATAGTGGAGTAGCTCAGCGTGTAAATCAGCGCTTTACTTGCTTTTACAATGATTGCTTTACTTTTCTGAGACGAAGGTAAAACAACATTTTTTTCCGTTTTCAGTGCACAGTCACGATGAAGTTCGTTTAAGAAGACTATTTTTTCAAATCCAGTTCACAACTGTCTTTTATATCTAAGAACATTTTGCTGTTGGCAAAACTGTACACTGCTCTCACGTTCGTGTTTCACATTAATGGAATGCAACGGTGCTCTGGTTCGATGCCAGTTCTCAAAAATATTGGGTCATCAACTTGGGGTTCGTTTGTACTTAAAACTGAAGTTGCGACAATGAGTGTTTGCCAAATANGAACTTGCAAAATCGCTTGTGGCTTTTTTTGAAAACGAAATTGTAGGCACCTTCCTTTGTCTACATTTTCGCCGGCGAATTAATTGTTTTTTCCCATAAATACCTCATTCAGATTTGAAAACAGCTGGAAACAGATGGAGATATTAACAGGCTTGCCCATGGGAATGTCATTCCTATGGGAATCCCATGGGAAACGTCCCATAGGATAGGACAGGTATAAATTGCTATGGGATGGGAAGGCGACAGATAGATATGTCTCATGGACAACCCTGGATATTAATGTATGATTTCATTCATAAAATTATTAAAATAAATAAAAACAAAAGAATAAATAATGCCTGCACTGCTTACAAGGGCGTAACGAGGTTAGATGGCGCCCGGGGCAAGAAGCAAATTTGTCGCCCTTATATTCGAGCCTGTGGTCTTTTTGAAGCAAATGTGTTGTATCCATGAAATTACTTGTGACATTGCTGGGGCTTTTTGGCGCCCCCGAAGTCATTCGGCGCCCGGGGAATTTCGATCCCCTTGCCCCCCTCGTTACGTCCTTGCCTGCTTAGGTCTACTAGCTGGAATTTTGTAAGTTGTCTGCCTTACAAAAAAGATGACCGTGGTTTGATAGGGAAGTTGTAAAAGAACGCTGAGGGCTTGGAGATCAAACATTAAAACCGTTTCCAATGGCGCCAATTGAAATTATTGCTTCGTTATCTGGAATGAGCTTCAGCAAAAAGCTATAAGTGATTGATGTTTGTACATACTGAGAGCTGCAAAACATTTTAAGCAAGCGCAGGGGCTCCTTGTAGATTATCGACTAAAATTAGTCTCTTTTACCTGAAAAGGTATTTTGTTACCAACTTAAAATTTGTTTGTGACGTATGAGAGAGCAACGTAAGAGACTGGCAACGTCGTTTATATCTTACCAGAAAAATCTGCAGTCGGATACTTGTTGCCGGTTTTGACGTTTCTACAATTTTTACAAGTTCAAATTAGATGGGAATGTGCATTTTTTCAAACAAGACATTATTGAGAAAATAGTGCGAAAAGATCTTTCACAAAAAATACCACTAAAAGCATTATAAGAAATTGATGCAGCATTGCTTGGACTGAAGAAAGGTTTAAAATTTCAAACACAAATCGAAGTTTGGATCTTCAGTTTCTCATAATTATCGGGAAAGGTTCTAGTCCAATAACGTTGTAAGGCTGCTGATGTGTAGCTTTAAGTGAAATCGATTCTTATTTAGGAAGACTTATCTTATGGATTCAAACCCTTTTTATCAAAACGCTTAATTATTGTTACTAAGTAGTAAACCTTTTTATAGATGTAAAAAGATTATCAACTGTTCTTTTCACGCTGCTGTTACTCTGTTGGTATTCCTGTCCAAATATTAATTGTGGCCCAGTTATTTCCGGCACCTTATGAATAGAATGATAAAGGATATTTTGATTTGTTTTCGACACTGACATGAAGATTGATATTTCATACATTTCGTTCATTTCCTGGCTTTATAAAATTTTGCGAGCCAAAGTTTCTGCCAAAGCAAACTTAATAGATCCGCACGCTCCTTTTGTTTACGCCATAGGCCATGTTTTTACAGTGCCACGCAGATGTGTTCCAGATAACCCTTCTGCGAAGTTCGTGTCGGTACCAATCTAGATCTGCGCAAAACAATTGGAAAATTTTTTTTCTCGTTAACCCGCAGCGTCTAATCAGTGCAGTGATGTTTCTGACCCAATCGCACAGCAGCAGACGTTTGATGGCCGCAATCAATAAACCTTGTAAAACGTTTTCTTTGACAGCGACAGCTTTGACACAGACAACGTGCTGCTTGTTGTATCAGCAGCTTTTACCAATTTCAAGTTGGGCTGAGAAAGCTTGTTCTATGTTATCTAGAATTGCAACGAAAATTTTGTGCAAATTGAGATACGAAACATTATGGAAATGTTTTCGGTCGTATGGTGCATCATACGAAAATCCATTTCCCTCGTTGCTGGTTTTATGCTTCATGGCGTTGACGTGCGTTACACTTGCGTTTAAAATGAATATTCTATTACAGCAGTTCCTAAAAAGTAGGTGCAGTGATCACAATCTAGTCGTTTTTCAGAGCATCTTACTGTTTGCCATCATTAACAGAAAACGTTTTTGAGTTTGTATTGACCAGCAATGTCCAACCGAAGTTGCTCACTGAGCCAAAAATTACGTCGCTATCTCAAACACAATGAATGGCTTATTTTGATCTTAGCAAACTAAATTTTGTTTTAAACTAATAACTAAAAGTGTTTGAATCGGAAGTGCAATGGCAACGACTGTTTGGCAACTTTAACCACGCTGCAAGTGTGATTTAATAGACAAGTTTAGTACCAATGGATCAAGGGCAGTAACAATAAAAGGTAGTAAATGTTTTGCACTAAGGTGTGAGTGGACATACGGAAATCTCCCAGCACGCAGTACAGACGTGATCAAGTCGCACCGAGGACTACCTGCATCAAAAATGTCGAATTTAAGATTATCAAAACAAAGACAGGTTGTTAGTATGCAGGAAAATTATTTCGGAAGAAACCTAAACTTCAACGGAAACCTAAACAGAGTCGCACAAAATATTCGGCTGGGCCGCGGCCTGGACATAGCAGGTATTGACAATGTGATACACAGCATTGATGCAACAACCTGTAGGTGTTCGATTCGTAAAATAGCCAAGCTTTTAAATTGCTTTTAGTCCGCATTTTTACTGTAATGGGATCAAACAGGTAATTTGCAGACAAATTTGTTCGAGTGTTTGTTTCTGGAAAACCTAAATTCTTCAACACCACCTTGTCATAGCTTGCGCAACTTCAGCCACAAACCCCAAAAAAGTTTACAAAAGGAAATATTAAAACGTGAAACCCAAAAACATAATTTTTTCAAACAAATCGAAATAAAGCAGTGGTAAACACACTTGCGAATAAATAATTTTATCCCAGAACCGCATTAAGATCGACTTAAAGGATTTTTCCATCCAACGCCAGAAAAAGCTTATTTTTCCTCAATCGAAATATGCAAAAAAACAACTGCTTCTGGACTAGCATATTTTGTACATGAATACAAACGATTTGACCCGTTTGCCGTAGATGTAAACATACAACAAGATCGTTAAAATAATTAAGTGGAGTTGTTGACAACACTGTATGTGAGATTGTTAAGTTTCAGGCAATATAACACACACAGCGTATCATCTCACTGCGTGTTGGTCAGATTAATTACAAATGCCGGTGCTATCAGATACCAGTCCTTTTTTTGATGTGGTTTTGAGTCATCAAGAATAACTTACTTTTTGCGAATATGAACAATTACAAAAGTAATACCATATGTCAAAAACGTTTTTGAGCTTTACAACTTCCCCACCCATGTTCTTGTTTAAGATTAATGTTTGGAATTTTTTTGTCATTTTCCAAATACAGTACATCGTCTTACAATCCCACTAATCAACCTCAATCAAAAAGCTGCTTGACAATAAAACTAGAATTTATTTGCTTCTCTGATTGCCTTTCACAAGCCAAAGTTGTTGAAACCACATTGAGCCCAAAATATCAANTACAAACAGTGGTGTGTTTAAGGGGAGGCGAGCGAGGCACTTGCCTCGGGCCCCCTATTTTTTGGGGCNCCCCTTGAGGTGTTACGCNCATAAATTTTCCTTATTTTTGGTGAAAAAACTTATTATCCACTCAAACATTGCGCTGCAAAGCAGATCAAAAGTAAGTACTCTTTCAAAGGGACCCCTNCAGAAACNGTTACATGCAGGTACTTTGCTTTCAAAGAGGTCCCCAAAAATAACTGCAATTTGAAGGTAATCTGCCTTCACAGGGCCCTTAACAGTCACTGAAACGTGTAAGTGCTCTGCTTTTAAACATCATCGAAGTGGTCCCTATAAAAAACTGTAGTGTGGAAGTACTTTGCTTTCAAAGGGGCCGCAAACAGCAACTGTAATGTAAAATTCATTGCTTTCAAAGAGACCCCTAAGAGCAACTTTAATGTACAGCATAATTAGCTTGCTTTCAAAGAGGCCACCAGCAGCAACTGTAATGTGCAAGTGCTATGCTTTTAAAGGGGCCCCTAACAGCAATTGAAATGTGTAAGTACGTTACGTTCAAAGCGTCCCCCAACAGTAACTGCAATGTAAAATTCCTTGCTTTCAAAGGCCCCCAATCGCAATTGTAATGTGTAAGTAGCTTGCTTACAAAGGGGCCCCTAAGAGCAATTTCAATGTATAATTCCTTGCTTTAAAGAGGCTCCCAATAGCAATTGTAATGTGTAAGTATCTTGCTTTCAAAGAGGCCACCAACAGAAACTGTAACGTACAAGTACTATGCTTTCAAAGGGACCCCAACAGCAATTTTATTGTCATTTTGTATTATTGCTGTTGTGCTGCAAAGACTGTTAATAACTAAAGCTACATCCATGCTTCGTATCAGGTAACATAAATTACATTTTTTGGGTATTATGAGTAGCCTACTCACTTTTCTGCAGAAATTTTACGTGGTTTGAATTTAGCCTATGCTTGAAGTCAGATTATTTGAAGCTTGACCAATAAGTGATTGGTTGAAGTTAGACTTGGTAGATGATGTTAAAGTTTTTTTTGCCAGCTCTATGCCTGTCTAATTATTTGAACCGTTTTTTCTTAGCACACATTTAATCAATTTTGTAGGCTATTTGCTAGAAATGTTTGCGATAAGGCATAAGATGAAATATTTGGTAGTTTATTGATAGTGAATGCAGAGAAATGGGGCACGGAAATAATGAAGTGGGGGCGATGCAAAATTGCTATTGCCTTACTTTCTTGGGTTGCCAGCCTTGTCTTCCCAACTTTCAGTCTTTTCGAAGTTGTGTATCATAAACACCCGTTTGAATTTTCCCCTGCTATGTCAGTCTTGACGTAGTCTCAGGTACGTATCCTTCGGTGGACGTATCTTAGGCTTGATCAAATGTGCTTATCACAGTTGGCTGAGTACGATAGCGTCATCAGAGGGCCCCCTTTTTAGTCTTGCCTCGGGCCCCTCCAACCTTAAACCCACCACTGGGTACAAACATTGAATATACAGGATGTCCATAAGTCCTGCACACAATAAAAATTTTATATCGCAAAAACCACATAAGGTAGAAACTTTACATTTTCGACAGTGAATTATACTACCATAAAGTTTGTTTGTTATTTTTTACAGGTTATTTTATTGTTCAGATAAGCAAGAATAAGTCATTTTTAATAAAGGCGTAAGTTTGCAACAAAGTATGAAACATGTTGACCATTCAACAAAAAGCACAATGTGTTCTTTGGTACCATGAATTGAAATCACCAACTGCAGTACAACGTAAATTTAGAAGTGAGTTTGGAGAAGACCCCTCCTCACACTAACAGCA
>JGI24158J21664_10009487_pt1 | contig 12989 bp, 8 predicted proteins | sample Ectturendosymbi3_FD_21664 | JGI IMG/M metagenome (IMG submission 21664) | reverse complement strand
CCCCATTAAAAAGTTCGTGTAATTTCAAGCGTTTTAACACTATTCTAGTTAGTGAAACTTTGCTGAATCTTATACGCTAAATGAAATATTTGACAGATTAAAACATAGATTTTAAATGGGGGACCGGGCACCACTGGTCCTCCCGCTGGCGATGGCCCTGATTAAATGATATTATTTTATTTCTGCATTGGCAACACAATTGGAATTCTTACACTGCAGACAACTTGCTAATTGCTACATTTGCTTTGTCTTGTCTTTGCATTCCAGTTTCTAATGCAGTTGTAGAATTAGTATTCAGTCATGTTACTTCTGTGCTGAAGATATGGAAAAGTTGTGATTGTGAATGTGTTAAAGACAGGTATCAATGTTTTTTTTAAGCTGTGTTCTTGGTGTTTTTTAAGAGCCTAGTGGCGATTCCGGCACACGGACTCCTCGGGCTTAGCCCGAGTCTTCGATTACGATTCATATCTGAAAACACGAGCTTGCTTTGTGTATTTGTGCCACCACCCAAGGTCCCAATTCACTAAGTTGTTAACTCGGGCTCTTTTCTTTGGCCTTGTCACTGTTCATATATTTTCTTTCCATGTCTGGCCTTTCGCGTTCATGTTGCAGGTGACCTGAATAAAAAAGATCGTTCGTAGTATAGGCGTTCTCTCGACTTTGTTCACTCGCGCATTACTCGGGCTCATGCATTAGAGCCCTAGCAGCTCCATGCAATTAAATATTTTTTAAAACATAATTTATGTCGGACTGAATGTTGTTTGAAGCAAAGGATTTGTATAGAACATTGGATGTGAAGTCCTATCCAATGAACACTTCCCATTTCGAGAATAATTTCAAACAAACGATAAATTGTCCAGCAACTCGGGCTAATACGAATGAGCCTAGTAAGGAGGACTGACTGGCGTTATCATTGTTATGCAATAGAAGTTGTTATGCGAACTTCTTATTTATTGTTGCGTAACTAACGTCACAGAGCAACGATAGTGCCAGCAGAATGAGAGCAAATGGAAATTTCAGTGACGCAAGCGTCGAACGGTTTTATTCAGTCTGAATAAATCGTATGAGCCCAAGTGACGTTGTTGACCGCGGTCGCTCCTGTAACAGCCTATTTGAATTTCAGGTGGTTCATCGATGCTTTTTCACAGTGGTGGAAATTTGTTTAAAATAGAGTAATTTAGACCTTCATACGGTGTATGGGTAATGACGTCATCTTTCAATGCTTGTGACGTCACAATTGCCAATTCCAACCACAAAAATGTTCTATGGATTTTTTGACGTGCACTTGTGCCCCCCCACTTTGAAAAAGGTTCCGCCACCCATGAGGAGCGCCAAACTTGCTTCTTGCCCCGGGAGCCAACTAGTCTCGTTACGTTACCCTCCGGGTGTGGTGGGTCTTACAACAAATCACAAGTCTACCTTACTCAGTCACAAGTCATTGATGGGCATCAATTTTTGATAGGATATGTTAGGCCTACATGAAAACGTGAAATTCTGCTTTCAAGTCATTTACCCATTGAAGCTCATCACATCACCCGACAAATATTTCATGTTTTTGTGGAATAACGTACGAGTTTTTGGGAACTAATCATTCCATACCCAAACGGTAGCCAGTGGGCTCCCTTCCAGACCCGTCGCCACGGGGGGGCTTAGACCCCCAAATTGAAATATGAAACACTATAAATAAACAGAGGTTTTGCGTTCAAGCCCCCCTACACAAACGTTCGAGCCCCCCTACACAAACGTTCAAGCCCCCCTACACAAACGTTCAAGCCCCCCTACACAAACGTTCAAGCCCTCCTGCACAAACGTAAAGCCCCCCTGTTGAAGACTTTCTGGCGACGGTTCTGCCCCCTTCAGGTAAGTTTGCCCCCCCTGGCTCAAACCTCTAGTTATGCCACTGCATTTCCCGCATTTGTAAAAGATGACTGCAAGTACACTGCCCAATGGCTAGTAAATAGATGCCAAATCCAGGGCTGCCAATGAGATTTTTGGAAAACCTCACATAGACTCACCCAAACAGTGGCGTAGTCGGCCCAAAATTTTCGGGGGTCAAAAATTTTTGGGGAGGCGAAATGTTTGATTTTAGGTCAGCAACGGTATTTTGTTTGAGACACCGCCTCTCAAAGCACAAAATGACTAGCACTAGATACTCTAAAAATTTGGAGGCATGCCCCCTCTGGCTACGCCTATGCACCAAAAAACAAGATTTGAACAGAAAACCCAGGTAGACAAGAAATTAAGTGAGTTTTTCTGCTATCTACCATACCTGGTCATCTGTAATCACTAAACGTGCTCATGAATATATACCTCCTTGCTTATGAACTTTTGCGTTTGTCGGAACCTAGAATTATTATATCGCGATATAACATGTAGTTGTTTGCATTTCTGGCGGTGATCTGCCAGCATTTACAATAGTTAAATCTTCATACCCAGTGTTCTTCTGCAGCTACCATTTGAGATCTGGATCTCTCAACCTTAAAATGACTGTGTGTCCCACTTAATTTTTTTCTTTGGCCTTGCTTCAGTAGTATCTCTGCCACTTAAACTCACTGCATTTAGCTAATATTTAAAACTTACATGGTGTCAGTTGCTTGTTCATCATTTTTGCTGTAGAGTAAGGTACCTTGATAAAACAAGATTAAGAAAAATGTGGCTAGAAATAAGAACTGTAATAAATCATGCCCTATCTTAAATCACCGCTACGTAGTTAAATCCTAAAAACCCCAGATCTTCAGAAGAAAAACACAGAAAGGCATTGAAAACCTGGATCTGGAGAAAAAAACATATTTGGCGCCATTGGCCAAATCATGCTGAAAGCACCAAAAAGGTAATGCAACTTCTAGAACAGGTCAATGTGATGTAATAATAATTTTTGAAAATGTCATTCACAACAGTGCAGTCAAGCAATATCTGGAAATTGCTGCAATTTCGCCACATTGCTTGAGTGGTAGCATAATAATCCAAATAACTGTAAAATACTTTAATTTTCAAGTCATAGTAGTCTAATGTAAAAGCTTTCAATTGAAAACTTTCGCTTAATTGCTTGCGGCAAATTTAGCAAAATAGTGACTTCTTGGACTGAAAAAGTTCTATGCATATAATCAGGGGTTGATTTTAGGGGAGGCGAAAGAGGCGGTAATCTCAGGCCTCCTTTTTTAGAGTTTCGTATTGTTTTGGTAAAAAGCTTATTAATCACCCTAGAGGCACATTTAATAAGCTCTGAAGCAAGCCAATGTTTGTCAAAATAAAACAAAAGTTATGTGAAAATGTGCCAAAAGGGGACCCTCGTCTAGTCTAATGTGTAGACTAAGCTATTTAAAACAAAATGACTTCAAACGATTTACAATATGAAATGGACCTTCACGCAGAAGCAAATTCCCAGACAAAATGAAAAGTTAAACTTGCTTTCAGCGAACAAAGTTTTTGTATAGCATGTGTAAAACATAGGGCCTCTTTCTGAGCGTTTGCCTCGGGCACCTGAATTCTAATATCCACCCCTTGCATTTAATAAAGAAAAATTTAACACAAAGAACCGCGGGGCCCGTAGCAATTGCTACTATTGTTAATCCGGCGCTGGGAGGGAGGTGTAATGTCGTTTCATGAGTTCATCCATGCTCGTTTGATCTCAAACTCAGAGCCAATTAGGGTGGCAGCGTGGCGGTGGAAAGGGCGCCTCGACTTCAGACGTTGTGGTTGGAAGCTCTGCAGGTCTGGGATAGAACCGTACAGAGGGTGTTGATTGTTGAATGCGGCTTGACATCCCAGTCTATATGTAAGCTGTTCCCTATGCAGGTTTGGTGATGCAATGCCCGCCAGAATCGGCAATAACCCAGTTGGGGTGGGACGCAAACATCTAGCAATAAGACGCTGCGCGTCGTTTAGCGCACATCCAGTTTTTTGCCGTGACAGCTACGACACCAAAATGGGGCAGCATATTCCGCTGCACTGAAGACGATTGCGAGAGCTGACGTACGAATGGTGGGTGTACTGGCACCCCATGACGAGAGAGCAAGGCAGCGCAGGATATTGTTGCGTGCAAGGATTTTCTGACATAGGCCCTCGACGTGTTGCTTGTAGGTCACAGTTGATAGAAAGAGGTGACAAATTGAGCAAATTGACGAATAGAAATGTGTACAAAAGATAGGAATTCTTCCGGGACCGACGAAAAAGTAACGAACTGGGCGAATTAAACGATGATGAATCCGACAAATTCTACTGTATTTGAAATATTTATTCGTTTGGTTCCGACACAGGGTCCATATCATAGGGGTTAGTCAGAGGTTCCTTTTCAAAACACACTTGTTCGTTACAGACCACTCATAACACACCATTAGAAAAAGACCACGTTCATAACAGGCAATGTTCATAACGGGTCTGTTATGAACGTAGTGCGTTATAAGCGGGTCTATTACGAATGTGATTTGTTATGAACGGGTGTATTAGGAACAGGTTGGTCTGTTATGGACAGGTCTGTTTAAGGGGTGGTCATGGATCCGGCAGGATTCTGCATTTTTCTTTCGGACCCGAATCTGGAACCGAAGTAAAAAATTTGTGAAGAATTTATGGGCCCAGAGTCATTTTTCAATTTCGGCAGTAGCAGGTGTCTGCATGGTGATTTCTTAAGTAAAAACATGGGTAAATTCCGGTTGGATCGATGGTAGTCGGAGTCTGAACAGGAGTCGGATTCTCAAACTTGAAAAAATTTCCGAACCTGGATTCAAACATTTTGGAACAGGAGCAAATTCGGAGTCTGAAAGTCACTCCGGCCACCTCTGGTCTATTTTGAATGAACACCATTGAAAGAATACGAGACAACAGGATGCAGACCATTCATTTCCACACACACTTTACACATTTATGAAGTTTCAATGAAATCAACAATATGTATGCTTTAGTTCAGTGGTTCTTAAACTTTTCTCCACCACGCCCCCTTAAGTAATTTTCCTTTGTTTCACGCTCACCTGACTTTAAATAAGTTGTAAAAACAAATGTATTTCTTGGTAAATTTGTTTAATTTTAAGGTTTTATAACAGACACAAATCTATGGAGTACATACACAAACAGTCTGCACAATGCAGATTGATAAAAACAGACACAACAGAACCATTAATAGCGAGTTTGGAGGTAGAACAACAGGGTTACAAACACTTTCTTAACACTATTGTCCGCTAACCCGCAACACTTGGTACAGCACTACATCTAGAGCATACTCAGTCCAACCCTGGTCAAGGCCAGGGAAACTACGAAAGCATTTTGGCATGCACGCGCTCTCAAACAAACACTAATCAGTTTTTTAAGGAAAAGGTTAGCTAAGGTACCCAGTACGGACCTGTAAGGACCCGAAAGCTTTTCGACTAAATTTCATAGATATTTCCCTTGATAATTTTCTCTGATTCTAGGAACCCGATATTCCATTCGTGGGACCAAAACGGGGTCCCTAACATACCGTAAAAAACCTGTAACGTCCGAGCACTCAGTCGCAAAGTAAAATGCGGTTGTAGTGTTGACGAATATAAACAATTTGACTGCATTAAAGCGCGCAACCATACATTGTTAGACTTTCTGCATCGTTCAAGAAAGAGGTACATATTTTTTCACAATAAGGCCTCAAAGGTAGGAATGTTGCATTGAACCGGATGCCTACTAACACTCGCTGGCCACGGCTATTGTATAGAGCTCTGCACCAAAAATTATAGGCCAGTGATTACTTGACAATATTTGGTGCAACATTATTTTGCAGCATTAGATGGAAAACGCTTTCTTTTAAGCGACATTGTGTCAGATTTACCGGTACTCACAAAGATGTTCCCACTCTAGCCCGCATGCTCAATGTGTTGCAGTTGCTTCTTTTAGACTTGAGTGAACTTTTGCAAATTCTTTGTGTTATTCACTCTGCATAGCTTTGCAACCACACGCCACTGCGCAGAGAGAATACAGATTACTCCGACTAATTGTGTATCGATTAAACGCTATAACCGCGTTTTCGCATAAGATTCCAGAATCTCAAACCAAAACCATGCATACGTGAAAAACATAGTACGGTTAATCGCATAAACCGGATATTCCAATAGAAATGTTATTTTTATTTGTAGACTTAAAAACTTGCTCCGTGCCGCTTAGTGTGAGTGAAAGACACGGTTCCGAGATTAAGCAGCTGAGTGTCGCCACTGGGATGGCCAGCAAGCAAAGTTGTATATCTTTCTTTGACCGAGAAGTCGACATCGTATGGTGGTCTGTAGCTGCCAAGCCGCATTTAGAAACCTAGTCTCACATTCAACAAGAGTGTGGCTCAAATGCAGTTGAATCGTCATATATATACATCATCGAATCACAGAACACGGCGGGAGTACTGCAGAAAATTAGTATCACGAAGATGTACGGCCACATTGCAGAAAGCCATAGCGGTATCCCACGCTGCGTGGAGCTGTGCAAAGTGTATGCATTCATGTTCATCTGGAATTAGGCGAGCCGCTCTGCGATGCAGCCGGCTACCTTGAAATTCTGTGTGCCCCATGCTGTTCTCAAACGTAAGAACGCCACAGATGTCATTATTGAAAGGAGTTGTCATGCCGACTAAACAGTCCCCTTAGTTGCGCCCCTGAATGTTTGTTTGCAGACTCGAATTCGGCCTCCAAAATTTCAAGAAACTTAACCCCGACTTCCATCTCTGCCGGAACTAAACCAAATAACATGTAGCGGCGTAAAATTAGCACTGGCTTAACGTTTAGAAGGGACAAACTCCTGTTCAAAAACTTTCCATGTTGTGGAGCATGTAATGGCTCGCACCCTCCTGGGGGGGCACTCCCCCCGGTTAAGAGCCACTGCTTTAGTTGGAAAAGATCTTTTTCTGAAATGATTACACCATAAACAAGCAATTTCCTAAAATATAACACAACTCTGCTGCACAACATATTTTAATATTGGCATTTCAGAAAAGGCAGGCAACACAATGGAATTTAATAATTACTGTTATTCAACTGCAGTAAAATAAGTGGATAAAACTTCTTCTCCAGCACTAATTGATCTATTAGCAACCAAAACAACTGTTCGTAAAAAAGGCATCCAGTTATTGCCATTGACAAAAATATTGGGTATGAATCGACGAAAGGTGAACGGAAAATCTTTGCTCAAATTAACTTCTTGGTATTGAACATTAGCAGGAAAATCTTGTGTTTGGTTGTTCACATACTGTCCAATATTCATGATGCACAGCGGTGATTCTGTTAACCACGTCATATCACACATTTCATAAGTTCCAAGCTTCTCTCTTAAAGCACATGACTTGTATATAGATTTGGAAATACCATTATCTTTTCCATCAATGTGAAATCTATCTTTGCATCGAAATATGAAAGAGTTTCCAATTGATTGAAAAAATATAAAGTCCATTGGACGATAAACAGAACCGGGATATATTGCCACAACCTGTCCTTTTGAAACTTTTCCAGCTGTAACAAACACTCCTGTACCAGCACCTGGAATGCTGCTTGGTTTTCTGGAGATTTGAAAACCACTTGCCAGCTGGAAACTACGATATGGATCAAAGTTTGGTAGTTTTAGCTGTTCTTCAAGAATCACAAATATGTGCATTAGCTGTTCCAACACACAGTCATCTTCAATACATTTATCTTGCACAGGAATTATCATATTTGGTTTACTGTACCGCTTCCATGCTATCCATGGCAAAAACCTGTGCTTGTAGCTTTGCCATTGTTTGCCAATGATTTTTAAACGTTTCATTACAACACAAACATACAATCAGAAGGAATGGTAGTAGAACCATATGTTCTGAGAATACAAACAACATTGTTTGCACAGAGAAATTATCCAAAATGTGCACACTGCATAGCACATTTATGAACAACTGTTGCTTTCACATGAGCCTAAGCCAAGGGTCGGCAACCTTTTCCTAGTCGCAGGCCAAAAATATACTTTGCAAGGTTATGGTGGGCCGTACTAATTTTCAACCAACAATTTTGTTCCCTTTGCTGTTTACAATGTCGTTAAAACATGGGAATTTATGGCATTACAATGAGATTAACTCCTGATTTTCACAGTTCATAAAGAAAACGGAAAATATGACATACAGTACAGCTATAGCACTGTGCAGTTTCTCATAAGTATGCAATAGAAGAAGTTGCAAGGAGGTCAGATTCATAAAGCATAATACCACTAGGCTGGCCATACAGTTGCTACAATTTGTAAAGGGTTTGCGGGCCGGATGATTTTGCTTGGCGGGCCAGATCCGGCGCATAGGTTGCTGACCCCTGTTCTAAGCTACTGTCAGGAATGCAAAACACTGGCATTTGATGGTTAGAGTTTATAATCAAAACTTTGCAGGTTGGAAATCAAAGTGGAAACTAAGTTAATAGGTAAGTGTAGTAACTTTGATCCTGTAACAGATATAAAGCAACATTTTATCAGCTTTTGGGATGTTTTGCAACTTGATAAGCACGCCAGTTCTGTTATTAACCTGATAAATTAGTACAACAATACTTTTGTTGTTACTGGTAAATTTGTTCAATGCTATTTTTGTTTTTACTGAAGAGTGAACCCAAGAAAAACACACTGGATTACAGTTTACTAAGAGCTACACTTTACAGAAAATTTTAGAGTTGCAAAATTGTTTTGGGATGAGAAAAAAAATCTGTAAATCTTCTGAAACAAACAAAACTTTTGCTTAATTTTGTAATTTTACAAGTTTCAAAAATGGAAAAAGTTGCCTGTTTGTATGTGTTGTAGCTATGATGCTGCTGCTGGGCTGCAATGATTAATCAAGGCTTTAAGGCAAAAATCGGTGCACATTTCCTGACTCATCCCACCACATTGTGTGCTTTCTTTCCAACCACAAAATGTGATTACTTTTCAACTGCATTCGTGCTATTCAATACTGGTATGATCTTGGTGATCAAAAGAAGCCAGATGTTCAAAATCTATCTTGAATAACACCCCAACCACGCTTTCTAGCACTCCAGTTGATGTTAATGCTTTCCCATTATCCGATCATAAAAAAATTATTGGAGAGAAAAATTATGCATTTCTTATGCAAAATAAAAAACATACAGTCCATACAGTCTGCCTTTGTCCTTTGCAACTCTATTTCTTCATGCACCAGCAGGCAAATTATAAAGGATACAGAAATTTGTAAATTCCAAAGGACACAGAAAATATTTAATGCAACTTTCTTATCTTTTATACTGTAATTTGCAACTATTCTGATATTACGCACATGCACAGTGAAGCACATTTTGGTCTATTTGTGATTTACTGTTGTTTTCTTTTGGTTAGAGTAGCACAACAAAGCTAGAACTACATTATATGAAAGTCTGAAACGTATGAAAGGTCCTTAGTGCAAAACATGCAAGGTGGGTACTACCTTGCATTCAGTTTGGTTAGGGTAGAAACTGCTTTGAATGTGATCATACGATGTGGTTGGAACACCATTATCTATGATATGACATGCATTAGTTGCTGAAAATATTTTATTTTCCAACTTAAACCCATGGACTCTTCACATATTGCAGACAATGATATGATATTAATTGTTGCTTACCTACAAATTTTATCATCCCTGCACTTTTTTCTTAAGTATGCCATAGCTTCTGCACTGTATTCTATGCAATGCTGTATGATCGTTTGACTATGAACCATTATTTTATCACAAGAACCAATATACTAGTGTATTACTTTTAGCTACACAATATAATAGTACTTTATATACCCTATAGTATTTTACAAACCTTACATATTTTGCCGCAGCTGACTGCCTTCTGGCTAAAAGGCCACATTCTTGTCATCTCAATATTTTTAGTGAAACCACTACTTTAAAGAACTGACAATGTTTAGAGGTCTGAAAGAAACAAACTCATTGTTAGTTATTTATAAGTTGAAGACTGCACATTACTACATACTAAGTAACGGAGCAACTATATCAGCAGTTGCAAATTTTTCTTGTTCAAATCACAGCATCGAGTCCATTTGCAACAGATGGAGGATAGCTGCGACTCCGCTACTGCTATACAGGGTTTCCAACCTGTCTACACCAAAAAAAGCCAGACTTGGTCCCACAAACACCCAGATACTATAGCAGTTTTAAGGCTTATAGACATAAAATATGCACAATCAAACATAAAATAGACATTAAAATTTATCAGAAGCATTGATATAATACAATTATAATTTTTAGAAACATTTTCTTTTCCCGTAACTACAATGTCATACATTTGTTTCTTATCAATAACATCGATCATTTTTAGGGCAACAGTAAAATCTTTGCAATATTCTGTGCACCCTGGATGGTCATACACTCTCGTCAGAAGAGATTTGTAATGATTACGCAGCTCACACAATGTTTAAGATCATAACCAATCCATAACTTTCATAAACAAAGAATGGAAATAACAAAAGACCATTAAACCAAATAATGGGAAAACATCAAAAACAAAGTTCACGTAAAATCAGAGTATACAGGAGAAACATAGTGACAGAAAGTATTTACAGAAACATATATAAAGGGCAGAGAATAATACACATAAAAAAGTATATAAAACAATTGTTTTGTAGTACATACACAATAGACATCAATGTTTATGTAACACAGATGATGGTGGCCAAGCAATGGGTGAAGAGTTGATGCATGTATAGATGGGCAGGTGAAGCGAGCACATAGATGAAGGAAGCAAACAACAATAAGGGTCATGAGGCAGAGAGCAATGTATTTAGAACATAACGTTTCATTACAAAAACAAGTGGCAAGGGCGGAAAACAATGTATATACAGTACATATAAATTGTGAAAGAATAACATAATTACCCATGGACCATAATTGGGGTGAGTTCCATGGATAAATGTATGTCCAACCAGATGCATGGTGTCACAAAATGATGTTGAAGGGACAGCGGCATGGACAGATGACAGTAATAGTAGCAGCAAATATAACATTATTTAATCCAATAAGTGTTGGGTACATGAAAAACAAAATATGTTTAGTAAATGAGAGCAATAAATAATTCCAGAAAACGTAAAGCTTCAGACAATGTTTGTTTTTCCAGAGCCAAGCCATTCCAATGGCAGCGGTTACAGAACTGCCTGTGGATCGTCATATTTGAAACCTTATTTGACCACCACCTGTAAGTGTAATGTGACAGTAACACTGGACGAGAGTGCAGTAGGCTTCGTAGAAACATACTAAATGTAAAAGGTAAACCCTAAACCTAAAACCTAACCGTAACCCTAACCCCTAAACTTAATGCCTAAAGCTAAACTTTGGAAACTTTTGAAAAAAGTAAAGAAAAACTGGTCCCATGAATTGAAACGTGCAACCACTACTACCAAAACGAAAGTGGCCAAGGTGAGTGCGGAACCATAAACCATTGGCACAACAGATGCTATCATGCTACGCTACTAGTACTAACTAGTACTAATGATGGTACCACTTAAGTGACAAACTCAGCGTTTTATTTGAACCGCGTCATGCGAGGCAGTTTTGTAGCCACTTCCCATTCCGAATAAAAAAAACCAGATACTTTTTTGATTTCCAAAAAAAGCCAGAATTTCAAAATCTGGCTTCAAAAAAGCCAAATTGGCAACCCTGCTGCTATATCACCAGACGTAGGTAATCGGTAATACCTTACCAGACAATCCCTGATTAAATGTCTGAATCCTCTTGTTGAAAGTATGATCCGAAGACCTGGATTGCCAACCTGTTTCCACCAGAAAAAGGCAGACCTTGTCCCAAAAAAAGCCAGATAGCAGTTTTAAGGCATATACATATAAAACATGCATAACCCAACACAAATTAGACATTAAAACTTATCAGAACATCGATATAATCAAATTCCAATCTTTAGAAGCATTTACTTTCCCCCTAATTACACTGTCATGCATTTGTTTCTTATCAATAGCATCGATGATTTTTTGGGCAACAGCAAAATCTTTGCAATATATTCTGTGCACCCGTGACCCTGCATCAGTCAGTGCATCAGATCATCATGGATCATGGTGACCATGACCATGATGGTCATAGACTCTCGTCAGAAAGAATTTGTAATGATTACGCAGCTCAGACAGTGTTTTGCCAGAGCCAAGCCTTTCCAAATGAGAAAATCCAGATTTTGACTGGCTTTTTTGTTTCTAAAAAAAGCCAAAGGTGTTCAAAAAAGCCAGAATTTCAAAATTTGGCTTCAAAAAAGCCAAATTGGCAACCGTGCCAGTGACCACTGCTTTCACTGGGGAACTACCCCGTTTCGCTACTGTTTCCCAGCAAGCTAAAGTTATGAAATGAATGAATGAAGCGGATAATAGCATAGAATCTATTTGAATAAGGACTGAAGATGTCTCGAACACGAAACTAGTTTCCTTGTGCAAATAAATTATTGCGACTGATTCGCTTGATGTATGGTCACTGCGGTGCCTTTGCTATTATTACTAAATGATAAGTGCAAACCTGAATCGTTCCAAAGGGATGGAAGACCAGGTTGAAGATTTCCTCTAACAGCTGGCTGCAAAGCTAGAACTTGTTTTGTTGAATGAAGCACAGATGATCACGGAACCGGAGTGGACTCCGGACGGTGTTTGGATTTGAGGACGGAGCAGGGGCCGGAGTCAATATTTTTGATTCGAGTAGGAGCCGGAGCCAACATTAACGTCTGTGCAGGAGCCAAGCAAACTTTTAAGAGACCTATTAAAATTTATGTAAGGATGCTTGTTGTTGTCAAAAATATGGGAAATGAGACATGTTTTTTTGACCAGCCTGAGCCTCGTCATATAAAACAAAAGTGTGAGACCGGGTGGGAGTACCCAGCAGAGGTGAGCACGGATCAGGACTGGATCGGACTGAGAAAATGTTTGTTGTTTCAATGTGATTATTCTGGAAACATCAAAAATTTTAGTTGTGATCCAATTTCACAGGTTTGCTAAATGGTAGTGTATATTTTGCCATCAAATGCGAAAACTCTGCTGGGAATATTTTGCAATTCGAACTGTAT
>JGI24158J21664_10009486_pt1 | contig 12990 bp, 7 predicted proteins | sample Ectturendosymbi3_FD_21664 | JGI IMG/M metagenome (IMG submission 21664) | reverse complement strand
AGTTCTTTGATTGTCTGAGTAACGTTGAGTTGCTGCGTATTTTCTTATTTGGCTTGCCTGATGACGAACCATCACATATCTCGGTTGCTGTGTTTTGTGCCGTGGATGATTTGCTCAAGCCTTGTAATAGATTTTGATAAGTCTTGTAATAGATTTTGATGCGTTCCTGTAGTGCCGTATGAGTTGATAGCAATGCAGTGTTTTTGTTTTTGCGTTTCCATTTGTTTTTCTATTCTTTTTGCGTTGTTATATTGTCATAGCTCGACGTGACACGACAAGATTGCACCAATCAGGCTACCGCCTGTAGCAAGACTGTCTTTAAATAAATCAAGAATAATCTAGTAACGATTTATAATTTTTACTGACCGTACATTTAGAGCAATGGTTCTTAACCGTGGGGCGCGCCTCCCTAGGGGCGTCAAAAAATTTCCAGGGGACGCGAGCCCTTACGCGCCCTACAATAGGGAATGTTTGATCAATAAGTTTACCAAAAGTACATTTGTTTTACAACTTATATAAAATCAGGGGGGCTTGAAACAATTACGTAAGGGAGGCGTGGTAGAAAAAAGGTTAAGAACCACTAAGCTAGAGCGTTAGTATCGTCATTTTCGTTTTGCGCAAATTGATTAACGCTTTTCCTGTTTTTCTTGTAACAGCGGGAGAGCGGTTACTCACAAGTAGATTAGCCTAGGGCCTCGCATCAGCTAAATCCGGCTCTGAGCTGGGCACTCCGCTAACTCTCCGCTGGAGCACCTTACTGGACAGCCTCTGTGTTTTACGGTGCACGGCGTTCATTGTCTTGAGGAATACATCTGGCGCAATGAACTCAGTACCCCCAAATAAATCTGTCTATCTATCCGCTAAGCCTATTTGATCTATTTTATCAAAATGAGTCCCGCACGTATTTATGAGGAAGGTGGCGACAAGCAGAAAAAGCAAGACTCATAATAATCAACAATGACAAACAAGACCCATTTCAGTTAATGAGTGTTTGATTGTGATCTTCACGGTGCTTTAATCCTTATATCTTTAAATAAGCACGTAAGCACGAAACATGGCCTTGTTTCATTTTAAATTCTTGCTAGCAGATTTGAGGGGTGAAAAGGGCGGCAATTTTATGTTTGGCCCCGGGCAGCACTCAGCCCGCCACACCACTGCCTCACACCTAACCTTCTGGACAGTAAATTTTTGAGGCGGCTTTCACAAGAAAACAAGCGAACGAATTATGATTTTTTCATGAAGTGAATGTTTCATTACGCCTTCATCTGGTGAAAACCCAGTTTCCTTGCTTTGCTCCACAAAATACGTCGTTCCTCTCACAAAATTGTATACTTCCTTGTCAAAAGGCCATACTAAAACAAAACATGTTTTTATGATCTGCTAAGCATTTGGGAATAAACTGGAAAAACGCAATTACCACGCCATTAAGGTCATTCTCCAGGGATTTCCACGCCATTAAGGTCATTCTCCAGGGATTTGCAAGAAAACGTTCTGAACTTGTGCAAGATGTGGATTTGTTTTTACCGTTTCGAAATAACCTGCCATAAAGCAATAAAGTCGCTCAACGTGAATATCGCGATGTGAAGCAACGAAATGTTTAAAAAATAATGGTCACGTTAAAACATCTTCACGACGTTATTCCAAATGATTCAGATCAGGCCCGCAACCAGCTGAAATTTTCAAGGGGTACAAAATGACTGTAGCTTGTTTGAACTATCATTAAAGATTTACTGGCGCCTAGATAATGTTTTTCACTCACATTTGTTACTCATATTTGTACTAGGTACACAATACATAATGTTGTATGACCATTACTTTGAGTCCACTTTGTTCACATTTTGTCAAATAAATCGGCAATTTTATCATTGCTAGTAACTTCATCAAAATTTTGTAAACATTTCCAATAAATTTAGCATTGATATACTCAATCAATAATAAAATACGACAATTACCAGTAAGGTACACAATTTATGAACGAAAAAGCGGCAACTCTGCAATATTACAGCGCCAGGCTTGGGCAACCAAGTAATTCTAGTTTTTTATTTCGGTGAATTAGAGCGAAATGACGGTAATTCTAATTTTAATCTAATTTACTGAAAGCTCCAGTTCTCTAATTTTAGTATTAATCTAATTTCACATTTTACCAAAAATGTTAAGTTGTCCAACAGTATTTTTAAAGATGAAACGAGAATGCATCCTCGTGCAAGGAAAATGCAAGAAAATGGTTACAAGTGCCATGCCGCCACCCCATGACTTGCAAAGCGAAAACAGTAAAAACTCGATTTTTTTCTCATTCACAGCTGAAGTACAAACTATGTGATCTTATCAACAAAGGCGTACGCAAGGGGGGGGTGAGGTTAACCCTCCCCTTGAGTTTGATATTTTGAAAAAACTTTATTACAAGGCGAGTGTATAGGGCTTGATTTTTACAAAAAAATTTTTTACAAAAATTTTTACAAAATATTTTTTTACAAAATAAAAAAATAATAAAAATAGAAGAATATGCCTATTGTGTCAACAAACTTTGCTTGAAAACATGAATATGACGTCAAATTGTGACGTCAGAAACAGCGCACACCAAACACAAATGACCACCATATGCCACAGAATGAAACCCCCCATGAAAAGTTTCTGCGTACGCCACTGCTTATCAATTTATTATTATTGCGTCACATACCCTATCCACTCACACGTCGAAGTAACGATAGTCAACAGGTACATGCGACAGTCAGTCACCTGTGATGTTTTAGGGCAGGGGTCTCCCAACTACGGCATGAGGGCCAAATCCGGCCGGCGAAGACATTTTTTCAATAATGAAGCAATTCTTTACAAAAAACTTGTTGATTTGGTAGAATGTAACATATCCCGAAATAATCATATAACGTAAGAAGTCCGGCCTTTGATGTTGTGCAATAGCTTATGTGACCCTCAGACAAAAAATTGGAGTTACGTGTTTCAGGGTAGTGGAAAAGCGAAAATCGTTTCCCATATCTGAAGGCTACTGCTCGAGAACTCCTGGGTATGACAGTGACATCGGCTCCGTCGGAACGAGTCTTTAGCCATGCAGGCGAATTGTACAGCGAGAAACTCGCCAATCTTGGCATACGAATCTTTGCTATTTTCACGCTTATGAGAATGAATCCACATTTGGGCATGAATTGAACTTGGATTAAGTCACTTTGATTTGTGCAAATGTAATTCTAATTCCAATTTTAGTTCAATTTCTGTTTTTCGAAATTCTGCTAATTTTAATCCTAATCTAATTTATGAAAGCTGAGTTAGCTTTAATTTTAATTCTAATCTAATTTAGAAAAGCTTAAAACTTCTAGTTGTCCATCTGTACAGCGCGCACGGTCAGTCAAAGGTTTCTCGATGCACACATAGAATAAGCAAATGTCTGGTGGTGCATTTACCTGTAGTTCAACTTTAACAAGCAACAAATTGATAGTAACACACAGTTTGCCAATAAAAATAACCTGCAGGAGACTACCACGCTTTCCGTTCTTGAACTACGATTGGAAGCACGTACTGTTTTTCAGGCTGCCAACATCTACTGTAGTCAAAAGAGTGTGCTCAGTTGACCACTTACAAAAATAAACCTATTCCCCATTGCGAAAACTCTGTTGGATTCGCTAGGTTGGGGGTTCCCTACACTTTTTGACCCAAGATCTACTTTTCAAGTAGCCAATCTACCGAGATCTGCCATACCAATATTAACCTCACAGACCCCAGACTGCGGTAACCAGCCTCACAACATTTTTTCTTGTTTCTACGCAACCACTAGACCAAGGGCGTAGGCCAGGGGGGTTGGGGTTTACCCCCCCTTGAGCTTGATATTTTACAAAAAACTTTATTACCTGCGCAATGCCGATTAATTATGTTCGCATACTTTTTGCTTGTTAATTTGTCACCTTAATGCCAATACTACGGAATTTACATGTAAATTTCAAGGAACATTGTAAATGGGCCAAAAAGTAGTAATTAGGTTTTGATGGGAATCTGGGTTATCGTCTGTGTCCAGGAACCATCTCATCACTTTTTGCATACCTTTCGTCCACTCCGCATGTTATTGTTTAAGATTGTGTTCCGCGGTGGTTCACTTTATCCGAAACAATTGTTTTATTTTGTCTGATCAGCGCAAGCGCTGACCGCATTGGCTACATCACCAATTTCTGTAGCATGATAGAACTATTGCACGAGCTCAAAAACTGCTGTTTCTAACATAGTAGCATTCAGGCATTTGATAATGTCTCAGCAGGGAAAAAAGAACACTAAAAGTTTGCTAGACTTCCATACGTAACGAAATATTGAAAGTTTTCTTGCGTACTTTATGCGCATTCTCAATTCTTTTGTAGCTTAGCAAGATTCGATCTTGCAAACCGAAGTGTGCGCCAGCCAGTCCAGCCGTACATTTTCTATGCTGTACTGCTCGTATTCGACAAGACATTAGCGCAGTCTTATTTTGCAGTTGCAAATTGCTCTGACGTAGTGATGTGTATGTTTTACTCCCCTATTTTAACGCGCAGCCTGATATTTTTGCAGTTATGTACTGCTGTGTCGTAGCGTTGAGTTTATTTTCCTCTGATATCCTAACTTGGAGCTCTGATAGTTTATATTCAGTGCAATGACACATGAAATAAGGAGAGTGCGTATACGTGTAGATTAGAAGAATATACATATTATGTCAACAAACTTCGTCAAAATGTTGGTTTGGAAATATGAATATGACATCAAAGTGTGACGTCACAAACAGCGCACACCAAATACAAATGACCACCATATGCCACTGAATGAAACCCCCCCATAAAATTTTCCTGCGTACGCCACGGCACTAGACATCAAATCACAAACCCTCACTCTCTTTCACACACCATACTGCATGAAAAGGAATAGACATAGCCGACCATTTAGATTAAAAACCAAACAGAAAAAAAACAGTTTTTGTGTAGCCGTTGAATGAACAGGTTAGATTGGTGGGCATGCTTGTCGATGCCGACTTCTATTACCTGACAATATGACTTATTTTGTTGTTATTAAAATTTCTAACGGTGAAACGTTAAGCCGCACGCTCGCACCTAAACCACTTACAACGGTAAACCTTCACGACTGCTTAAAAAGCAGCACATTCATTTACAGTGGCATGTAAAGGAACAATATACAGCAGTAATTCCCAACATGTTGTACACGGTTGGGCAATTGGATGTTTGAACGATTTCTTTATTTATTTAAAGACAATTTTGCCACAGCTTTCAGCCTGATTACCACAATCGTGTCTTGTCACGACGAGCTAATATAAGTAAAATACAACAGGAAAGTACGAATCACACATAAATGATGCACAGTGTTACGAGGAGCCTGTCAGAATTCCTCATCTACAGCGCAAAAGACAGCCACCGAGGCTTGTGTTGGCTCTTCCGACAGACCAAATACGAACCGAAGCAGCAATTCAACGTTACTCAAATAATTAAAGTGCTCAGCTAATTTGTTATCGGTTAAAATATTACAGACCTTGTTGCAAAGCATCGCATGTGCGGCATCATGGATTTTACAGTAAAAGAAAAGGTGAAGCTCAGTTTCATTGTCACCGCAAACGCAGATAAGATGAGATTTTGTACTGGTATTTAATGGACTATGGGCGAAGCGAAGCATACAACGTACGGATGTCAAACGAGGATTAACTTCCCAAGAGGTGGAGGTATGTTTTGCAACTTTGTAATAGGATTTGAATGGATTCATTTAATTAGCGTGGTTTGGAGAAGATTTAATTTCAAGTGAGAGATAATTGCACAAGCTAGAGGCCTTACAGAGAAAAAAGTCAAATCCTAGAGAGTTTTAAAAAGTGGAATCTGAACGTCTGGATTGTGGCGTAATGCGTAGGGAATAAATTAATTGAACAATCTAAAGCGACGCGTAGGGAGGAAGGATGCCGAATGAAAGATAATTTTAGAAACGTAGCGGACCACAGATATTTCTTTGCGATGTTATAAGGTTTTAAGATTTAGATAAGTAGTAAATCTGAAGAGGATGTACTTTTTAGACAGCCTAATATAATTTTAGTGGCGGAGGGTTGCGCTTTATCTAGCAGATGTTTGTCGCTATCGGAGTAGTTGTCATAAATGAAATGCTTCCGTAATCAAAAATGGGTAATATGTTTGTTTTGTAGATAGTAAGGAGAGTGTGGCGAGGTAAGGAATTAGAGAATGAGCGAAGACGACTAAGTTTTGTCATCACTTTCTGATAAATGTGGAATATGTGAGTATGCCAAGAGAGACTGTGATGAAAAAACAGACCCAAATGTTGATGTGTATCGGTTTCTGAAAGGTGAGTATTATTGAAAAATAAAGCGGGTGGACATTTCTCTGGTTAGATATTGTCATAACAGCAGTTTTTGAAGGATTGAAGTTAGGCCAGTTATACAAAGTGGAAAGATCTTGATAAAGTACCCTTTTGGCAAAATGAAATATAGTAGTGTCATCTGCAAAAATAGGTGGATTAATATTTGTGGCAATGTCGTTCACATGGAGTGGAAATAACAGAGGGCCTAAAACGGAGCCTTGAGGAACACCATAACTAGTGTATTTGGGGTCTGAGAGTGTCCTGTTGATGAGAACGACTTGAGAATGCTGAGAGAAAGATAAAAGGTTAAAAGGTTTTAATAAAGAGCTAACTACACCAAGCTGTTGATTAAAGAGCAAACATGTGTGATCAACTCCATCAAAAGCTTTAGATATATCAAGAAATAGTATTCTAGAGCAATGCTCCGTAATCTTTTTCACTCTTGGCACACTTACAACTTTCCAAAATTTTGCGGCACACCTCGACCACTAATGTGAACAATCACTGTGCGTTACGCTCAAACTTTGAAAAAGCAATTCGAAGTTCTCCATCAACTTTTTTTATGCACGGATTGTTTATGATCAATAACAAAAATGAGAAACTTTGTTCACACAAGTACAGTATGTAGTGCAAAACTGAAGAAGAAGTTCAAAAGACGCTGTCGAGATTCACTTATATGCCCCTTCAATATAAATCCAAAACTCATCAAGTGGAACATCGCTGAATTTTAATCTCAGAGTTGTCAAGATTGTTTTTTCTAACAGGCAAGGATAGTTCTTGCTTTGAAATTTGAGCATTAGCCGAAATAGGATTTCGTATCCAACCATACTGTTCCGTAATGACTGGGAAAAAGTAATGATCATATTTCTGTTGTAAGAAAATTGAGCGTTCTTGGGCAAAATCCAACACAAAATCCAACACAAATTCTTTGTCAATAGTTTTATTTTGATTGCTTCTTGCCTGAAAACGTTTCCCATGATACCCGTGTGTTAACTAGGTTTTCCAGATTAGGCTACTATTTTCTGTTTAAAATATTTTACTTGTCAGAACTTGCCAGTATATTTATGTTTTTTGTCTTGCATTTTAATGTTGGNTTCATTCAAGTGTTCGAATATGTCGGTCGTATATGCATGTTTAGCAATCCAACGACTTTCAAGGTGTACTGTTCATACAGATGAAGGTTNTTCTGGCTTAATACGAACTGACTTATTTCATGACGTAGCTCGAAGAGTCTTGCGAGAACTTTACCCAGTGAAACCCAACGCACAGACGTATGAAGCAGCAGTGATTGATGTTCTGATCCCATTTCTTGGCATAGCAACGAAAAAATTCGCGAATTCAGGGCGCTTGGTTTAACAAAGTTGAAAATGTGGATACAGCCATTCATCGTTTCTGACAATTACTTTGGCAAAACTTTGATCATCAGGGCTTTCTCAGACCCGTAGGCACGGGGGTCATAGATCCCCCAAATTTTGTTTTACTCAGAAAAATTTGTTTTAAACGTACACTAAAAAACAAAAATATTTCCCCCTAAACTGCATTTCCCCCAAAACCTTAAAACCTGACTACGGCCTGGCTTCCTTATGTAAATAGCAATGCGTAAGTTGAATGGCTGGATTTTGACCTTTTACTAACGCAGCAAAACCTTTACCTTCGCCACCATTATTGCTTTACGCCAGGCCTACCATGTAGTTTTAAAAAGTGCAATTCTAACGTCAGAAAAAAACAACACAAAGGCACAGTGGAAATCTAGCTTAGGTTTGAGTTAGCGAAATTTAAATGCTCAGATTTTCTGCACAAAAAAAGATTATTCCGCGGCACACCAAGCATCGTCTTGCAGCACACCAGTGTGTCACGGCACGCCGGTTGCGGAGCAATGTTCTAGAGGGATTTGAGTCATGAGCTTGGTACAAACTGTTACAAGTACTTAGCAATGAATTAAGAGTTGAGCGTTTTTTCCGAAATTCAGAGTTGTTAGGAATTTAATAACTTGCAGTGTTCTAGGTAGTTGTAAATATGTTTGTGTAAAAGTTTCTCAAAACCTTTTGAGAGAGATGGTAACAGAACCATTAGACGATAATTTCGAACTTGAGTTTGAGAACCTGAAGTTGGATGTTTAAGGGGGAACTTTGAAAATGTACTTTATTGGCGGATTTTTAGTGGTCGGTAACATGTGTGCAGGAAAATTGTTGCAATTTTGGAAATGTTCATGTATCGGAGGGGACATTACGACAATATAGAAGATCATGTGGGGCATGAACAAGAAAGGTTGAGAAACACTGATCTGTAGTAGTATACAGAATTGCGGAGTCAGAGTTGGAGTCATAAGCGTCGGAAGGATTTTTTCCAGGAGAGAACCACTAAGGGATTTTTTCAAAATTTTTCCGGGGGTGGGCTAAAAGTGGTGAAATTTGTTTTTTCCCACTCAAAATCAAGAAAATAAACTTTTTTTGCTGAAATTTTCTAAATCCAGGGGCAAGGCCCCCCTTGCTCCCCCCCTTCCGACGCCCGTGATCAGAGTCGGAGTCGTAAGGAGTCGGAGGTTTTTAGGTGGAGTCGGAGTCGAGGCAAAAGTTATGTGTTTCAAAATTCGGCTTTGACTTTTGAAGCACTTGTACTGGTTGGACAGCAGTTTTATGCGCTCTCCCCAGCCAATTTGTACTGTAAATGTGAACTGGTCTGTATTTTACTCTCAGTGATTCAGTTTCAGAGAACCTGACTTCCTAAGACTTCTGCACGAACAACAAACGAACACTACCACTCCACAACACCGGAGAGCGTAGGCTACAGTCCACAGCACAACGAAACCATCACACTACACACACAGCATACATTATGCGTTGTTCGTTCACAGAGTTCTGAAAACTCCGTAGGTCCGACAGAAATTGTATCATACGTAGTGGCGTAGCTAGAGGGTTTGGTCCAGGGCGCAAAACATAGCTGAAGGGGGCCCACGGGCCACCGTAAGGGGATCACTAGCCAACACTCAGAAAAAAAGTTAAGAAATGATAGTGAACCCGCATGTTGTAGATGTCTAAACATGCTAAAAAACGAAAACACCGCGAAAAACGCAAAAAGGCAGCAACCAGCTGAAAAACAAAGAAATAATAAATATCAAAATTTCAGCTAAAGGGGTCCCAGTTTTTACCTTTAGCTTGCCATGGGGGGCGCCTCACCCCCTTTCCCCCGTCAGTAACGCCCGTGATAATATGGCGATGCTAACGGCAACTAAACCCATTAAAAAAATTCTTTCTACATCCACGTAAGTGCTTCAAAAAAGTGAGCGGAGTGAAGCGGTACCGAGGGCCGGATTAAGCTAATGCGAGGCCCTACGCTAATTCACTTGGGAGGCCCCATCTCCCACTGTTACGAGGAAAAAATGGAAAAGTGTTAATTAATTTGTGCAAAGCCGAAAATGACGATATTGACGCTCTAAAAGTACGGTCAATAAAAAATTCTTAATCATTACTAGAATTCCCTACTATCGCTGCGCTCGTTCCTGCCTTCGATGCATAAGCGTTCAATGACATGGAATTGTGAAAATCGTATTGGCTGGCGGGAACGGGATTATTAATCTTTGCAGGCAAACCAATTGTAAACGTTACGGTTAAAAATTTAACAAAACACTTTACCTACGTTTGTTATAAGTTTCACATCTGTTTTGCTTCTCTGTGCTCAAAAAATCCAACACACTGCACATAAGTGTGGCGGCATAATGACGCTAAAGCACAACGTGAGGATCACGTTGCGACTCGCTTACCACGGATGTAAAAATCTCACGCACACGAGCAAAACGCGTCAAGTAAAACACACCCAAATGGTTGCAACTGCTAGGTTCGCGATTCGCACAAAAAGCTACTATCATCGAATCAACTGAGGCTGACCAGAGCACATTGAAAACAAAAAAAGGTATTGTCCTAGCCTTCTTCATAACAAAATCATCTAAGCATTCATTAAAATTTGTTTGCCTAATTTTGCCACTTTTAATGCACCGAATGCTTAGTGTGGATAACCTCTCCTGGACCATTGCGACCCATAGGTCAGGGGTCGGCAACTTTTTTGGCTAAGGCAGCCATGAAACCTACATATTTTTAAATGTATTTCCGTGAGAGCCATGTGGTAGTTTTCAACACTTAATGCAACAATTTTAAACAATGGTAAATTTCTGAATTTTCTTTTTAATAACATGCTTCTTACTGTTAATGCGACTTCTGCTGCTGCATGGTGTTGCTGATGGCTTAGTAGGAAAATTACAGAAAAAGTTTCATCCGTAACAATCGTGTTAAGAAAAAATCAAGCGAGACAGATGCCGTCATCAAAAGAGCCACATCTTCCTCGCTAGCCATAGGTTCCCGACCCCTGCCTTAGGTAATTTTTAATTTTTTGAATCTTGAAAAAGACCTTTTTTCCTGAGCAGTTAGTGAACATCAAACTGAGAAATAAGGGTCCGCATGGTTGGATAAACTAAAAAACACTAATCTAAGGCATCAAACCCAAACGCGCTTTTGTCATTTTCTTGCTGTTACCCGCAGTTGCCAGTTGGCAAAGTAACTTTTGCTTGCTATTCAAGCGTAACAAGATCTTCTCTGATTTGCTTAGCATGGGAGCAATACAAACTTGCACAAGTTTTCAATAGCAATCTGATTTCTGAATGACTTTGTTAAAAAAATTAGAATAGAAAAAATCACATCTAAAATTACCCAACGAGCTTTACGTAATCGAAACGCTAACAAAAATATAGTATTGCTCAGAAGAAGCAACTATATTTTTATTGTAGGATAATGCTGCTAGCCCTACATATAGCTCTTATCTGCAGTATAATCGTAAGCTTTGATCAGGTGCATTTCCAACACGAACAGTCACAAGTTCTTTCGCCTGATTCACAGTCCCGTCGCCATGGAGGCTTAGCCCTCTCAAACAAAGCTCCAAGCCCCCCAATCTGAATTATGAAACACTATAAATCGGTGAAGATTTTTTCAAATTTTAGAATGTCAAGCCCCCCTGAACATACGAAAAGCCCCCTATTGAAAACTTTCTGGTGACGGTTCTACACATTCACACGTCACAATCAACACGAGATCATCAAACGCAGAAGCTACCAACGTGCATCGATACAATAGTCGGCATGCGACTTGACCACTGTCATATTGAGATTCATGTAAACTCGTTGGAAGACCCTGGAGTTATCAATGCGGAATATCAATGAATAGGTGAATAAAACTAAATTTCATGAAGAATTAAGGTAAAACGTAAAATTTTGAGGAATATTTATCGAACTGACCACACACCGGCAATTGACTCTATGGGTAGGTCTGCCACAGTTTGCTGGAGGCACCCTTGGATCTTGAGGCCCTAGGCTTAAGCCTATATAGCCAATTGGTAAATCCGGCCCCGGCGCTACCCAAGAAAAAACAAAAGTACTCGGGCGAACTGGACCATGAAAACCTGCCGTTAACCGCCAATTTAGCGTCCCGTGGGCTGCCCATGCCATCCATAGCGCAACCGCGTGGTGGCGCGCTTCCCGCTTTGTGATCGCAGGGACGAGGTGCGCGCGCCACTCGCAAGTCTTCTCTATGTAAAAATCGTGGAATGGAAAAGATTGCAAGAGAGCCAAAAAGTAGCCAAATGGCCAAACGATAATTTTGGATCAAAGCGCTTCTCAAAATAGCCAAATTTCTGGGTTTTGGATCCAAAAAAGCCAATACGGTAAACCTGGTCGCAAGTACTCCGGACGAGTAGGCGAGTCCTCAGTGCTACGTGTGTGGTGCAGAGCAAAAATTGTAGATGTTGGCTGTAGTCTCAAGAGCGGTTTTTTTTGCTGCATATCCTAGCATGCTTGAAGGTGTATTAACATTTCGAGAAGTAATGATGATTTTGGAGAGACGAGTAAAAATTGGAAGTGATGCACACATGGGGGTCGGAAGGGGGGCAGGGGACTTTGAAATTTAATAGTTCCTGTTATTTTTTCATCAAATGTGTTTTTTTGGTTTCTGAAGGGTAAAATGAAATTTCAATACTTTTGGCCCCCTTCCTAGAAAACCCTTTTGGCTACCCCTGGAAAAAATGCACTATTGCCCCGCCCCAAGAATAATCCTTCCGACGCCCATAGATGCATATGCACAGTTAAATTATAATTAATGCCATTTGTAAATAATTTGAATTTCAAAAGAAATGATGTTAGAGTTTTCGAAAACAAATTTTGTTTGCCTCAGTGAACATTCAACGAATGTAGCACGGAACATTAGATCACAGAACCCGAGGGTGATGCGTCACACATACGAAAAGGGAAACCATCAGTGTATGCAAATATATTTGTGAAGAAAACGAACAATGACATAAGGGCGACTGAGTCAGACATCGAATGATACTAGTGCACAGTGGCGTACGCAGAAAATTTTCATGGGGGGGGGTTTCAAAGTGCCAAAATTTTTCTTTGCACTAAAATCGAAAGTATAAGAAAAAATATAAAACAAGCAGCAATACAATACGTAAAGGTTGTCAAGCAGTTATAAACACATATTTAAACGCCTGTTGGATGTCTCACTTAACCTGTTAATAATCTGTTCCGGGGAAGGAGTGTAATTTCGATAAATGCTTAACAATGCAAGCCCGTTCATTCTGGTATCACTGGTCGTACTTCGCAAGTACGTTTTT
>JGI24158J21664_10009484_pt1 | contig 12992 bp, 8 predicted proteins | sample Ectturendosymbi3_FD_21664 | JGI IMG/M metagenome (IMG submission 21664) | reverse complement strand
CATCGCAAAACTAACTCTTTTTAGCAGTTATACTCTCGTTCCGTGTTTCTCTCCATCTTAAATGGTTGGGCTGCACCGGATAAAAACTTTGAAATGCGAGTGCGGTACGGCGTGTAACGTGTGCTGGAGGTTTGTTCATCACCTAACGATGACGTCACTTTTACGGAAGTGTGGTAGGTGGCTTTCTTCACGAGACCCCATATTGAGGTGTTCGGCACACCTACGAACCCCAGCTGGAGTAATGCTGGATTTATTTGAAAAACGATAAGTTAAACTAAGAAGGAAATGGACCTAACCCTATGACCCTAATACCAGAAACAAAAGATACAACACCACAAACTCTGCAAAATGGATATCCAGCAGGCAACCCTGCTGTGAACCTTAACACTCCACGCTGACGAAACACCGCAGCAACCTTTCTCCAAAACTTCGCAAAAGCCAAAGAGCAGTGTCCCGCACCAACTCGCGCATCGAATGCCTGACAAGAAAAGAAAGAGAGCGCGGATTGTGAGCGTGGATATATACAGGACGTGTCGCACGCGTTGCGTTCGATAATCATGTTAGGCAGGCTGGTGCACGGGCCGCTGCAGTTGCACGCGCCACTCTTCAACTTCAGTGTTATCAGAATTGCTAATATTTGAATGCAACAGCAATTCTAGGTTTTTGAAAATATCCGGGTTTGCTGGTTGAAAAAAACGGTTTACGGGCAGTACAAAATAGCTAAAAAAGCGGGTGTCGGGTTCGGGTAAACCCGGGTTGGAAACATTATAACCAGGTGTTTGTATCAGGCTACTGATTTTTACTCTGTCCTGGTGGTTCGGTCTGCATCTTGATTAAAACTGAAAAGTTCTCATTTTCGGAATTGTTGCCAACAGAATTGTATCTGTGACCGTTTGCGAAAACGTTGTACCACGGTTGAGTAAGCATGATGACGTCATCGAATGAAATTTCTTGAAAATTACCCTCCCCGAAATGAAGTTCTGGTTGCGCCCCTGTTTGTACTGACACTACAAACTGGTTTTGCGGCTCGCTGCATGGTGTTTTTGTTTTTTTGCAAATTACTCTTCTAGTGAACAAGTTTGCCCACCCCTGGTTTATGCTATGTGTAAAGAAACATGAGTGAAAAAGAAGCATTGCTGCCAACAAAACGCATTTTTTGCAACCAATGCTCCCTCTTAAGATGCGCAGTACCACCAGACCATTTGAGTAGTGAAATCTCATCTCGCGTACTTGCAACATTCCAAATCATTGGAAAAGCACGAAAACAAGCAGCTATTTTAACTAATGTGTAGTTTGTTCGTATTTTCAAATGATTGTATACTTATTCTAAAAATTCACAAAGTTTATAATTCATTTAGAACTCTGCTTACCCAGTCTCAAAAAATCCATGCTCACTAAAACAAGCATTTGCTCACTGTGAAGTTTTCTTACAACGAAAACACTGTATGCAACTGTTGCCGTAACACTGAACATTTTCTTTTCTTATACGTCCATTTGCGTTGCATCACCAACAACCTGAAAAGATAAGCAAAATGTCGACTTCGCCCCCGCCCCCCTGGAAAAATTTCTGCGGGCGCCCATGGGCACATCATTACATCACCTGACACCCACCGCTATTGGCGACTAACATTTCTTGGCACGTCTCATCCCTCATGCTATTGTTAAAGAATTAGTAGGAGATTTTCAAGAAACAAGTAACACAACCTATACCCTAGTCATTAAGTTGTCTCATCAACATTAAATTTTGGCAGGCGAAGTGAAGATCTCTGCAAAGGTTAAGTTGGTAAGTTTCAATAGATTTGAAATTTTCTCTCTGACGCCACGGTGTTGGAAAATCTCGTTCTTGAAGCGAGATAGTGCATTTGGAGCTGATTGTAGGCGTGAACGGCAAGTAAGGTGATCAGTGCCAGCCAATAGGCAATGTGGGTTTAGTGAAAGGTTTGACTTCATTGTTCAATGGTACACATAACATTTGCAGGCACAGAAAAAGCCATTTAAACAGAAAAGCTTAGAAAAGCAGTTGGTCTCATTTTGATAAATTAGAGGCGACTGGCTTAGCTGAAAACCTAACGTCAGGGCAAACGATATTTAATTATATGGTTGTGGTGAAGGCTTTCGTTAGAAGGACCTTTAGCCGAAACAGTTGCACAACTTGGCAATGGCTGTACTGAATCAAGTTGCTCTGTGTGATTTCTGTCGAGCTGTAGGTGTTGTAGTCACTTCTGCGCATTAAAAAGGCGGATGTCCTACGTGGCAGGGGTTGGTAATGGTATGACTGCTTTCGAAATACTGCATGCGTGTGTTGCTATCGGACAAATGTAAACAGAACTATGCACACGTAATTGCAAGAAGGCCAGCCCAACTAGACCAAGACTGGAGGTAACGATGGAGGTTCCAACGCGACACATCTGAACCACAGCTGCTTTAAGCCTATTTGACAAATTTTATCTAAATGAGTCCAAGAGGTAACGTTTGAATCCTTTTATACTTTCTAAGAGAAATAAACGGCTATTCAGAAGTGAGTTGAACAAAGAAACTTGCTTTACATTATTGATATTAGATTATGAAATTTATTATTGTAGCCTCCTATATGCAGCATAATACTTTGTTTTCATTAAACTTGGGATACTACACGACATATTAACATACATTAATGTTCACCTGTAGAGTAGGTAACCTACTATCACTGTTTTAATTGGGCCTCGCCCAATAACACACATTTTGTGGGCTGAAAACCAACCAGGAAAACAGGGAAAAAAATTTAACGAAATATGCCTGATCCATATATGCATATGCAGTAGCGTAGCCAGCCCAAAAATTTGCGAGGGACCAAATGCTTGACTTTTGGCAAATAACGCTATTTTGCTTCGGATACCGCCTCTTAAAGCACAATCACTATATGTTCCGAAAATTTGGGGAGTGGCATGACCCCTAGGACCCCCCTTGGCTACGCCTATGTGCATAAGTAAAGAAAGCAGGAAAAATAGGAAGAGCAAGTTGTGAGAAAGCCGGCGAACGGGCAGTAAAAACAAGACCCATAATCGAGAATAAAAAACTAGACCAATTCAATTTCTGAGTGCCTGATTCTGACGTTCACGATGTTTTAATATTCCTTACATCTTTACTGAACACAAAACATCATCTTTTTTCACTTATAATTATTGTAAGCAAATTGGATGGGTGGAAAGGGAGGAACTTCCACGGTCGGCCCCGGGCGACGCTTACCCTCGCTACGCCACTGAGTAGGTTACAAAACATCGATTGTACAAAGCATGTAGGAAAAAAGTAGTATAGACTACTGCTAATTCAACTTTTGTCCACAAGAAGCCCAATGTTACCCAAATGAAACTAGAGTTATATTTACCTGCAGTTTACGTAACAATGGGATCATATTTTTTATATAAAGACTTGCTTATTAGAAGTTCCATTTTCAGTGAAATAAACACATTCGGATTGCCCAAACTCAGCAAAATAAGCTTAACATTTGATACTTTCATCCCTATCCCTGTGCAAGAAATGGTTTAGGCTATCCAAATATCACCCCAATGGACGTTTCTGTGTTGAGAACCATCGATCAAAAACCGCATCTGAAAATTTAGGGGGCTTCAGGCCCTTAGCCCTCCCCCTGGATCCGCCTATGATAACTATTATATCACGTGATGCCTATTGACGAGAAGAAAGTATTTGGGGGCACAAAAGGCAACTGATCAGCAAACCTAAAGAAGCAATCGCAACAAAGTTACAAGTTGAAAGAAATCGATCTGACATGGTAGTTCAACTCGTAAACTGAAAAATCCCAAACACATACATAGACATTTATCTTCATCTGCCGTAATCATAGCATAATCTCATGCATATGGCAGCTATCAAATCTAGACCTAAAAAATCACATTTGTGTTTTTGCATGCTTTTTAAATGGTGGAATAGGTAACTTCCTTAAATATGTTTAAAGAATGGCTATTGTTTGCTCAATGAACCCAGCAAACAGCTTCGTAGGCTATTCTGATGGAGATCGTATGGGACGAGGTTTGTCAGGAACCGCTACATATACACAACTGTTCTACCAGAACGGGTATGTGCAAGTATTTTTCGACTGATTCTCGTTTGAATCGGCAAATCTTTATCTGTTAAGAACTGGAGCAGAAACATGTTCACGTAAAACCCCATGTTGAAAACTGATTTACTTCCGTACTGCCAATATCAAGCCGTCTATCTGGAAAAGTGGGTTGATTGCGCTCTTTCGAAGCCGGTAGGGATTGAGGAGATAGCCGTGCGTCCTGCTACACAGAGTAAGTACTAGAGATGGGCGCCTGCAAACCAATCGTGATTCGTGACACTCCACACGTAGTACTGTACTAAGTGTGCATAGTGAAACTTTCTTTACCTCAGAGACACACATTTGCAGATATTGATGTGTTTCGATAAACTGCTTTGATTAACCTGGGTAATGCTAAAATGTGCAGTTGACTAAACCCTTTAGGAGTTTTATTTGCTTTGAAACTTGTTTCTAGCGTGGGGAGCTTTTTAAAGCATTTCCTAGCTTCATAAACATGACTGCACTACTTTGGGGTTCAAGCAAAAGCTGCAAAGCAACCATAGAATTCAATAGCAATACAAAGCAATTCAATAGCAATACAAAGCAATACAAAATGACTTAAATAATGGTAAAAAATGTGGAAGCAACCTATAAAAAAGCTTAATACTTATAAGAAGTGATCAATATTTCACGGAGAAATGACTCTCTCTGTAAAAGTATAAATCTTAATTTTCGAATTAGGTAATTAAAATTGATGAAAATTGTTTGAACGATAGAGATTGTTGTTTTGGAAATATAATAAAAAACTACAGTATGTGCGATGCATACAGTAAAGAAAACACCATTTTTTCAGTTTGAAAGAAAACGGTGATTGCAAGATTACGAAAATTGTTACAATTGCCATAGATCTACTGAAAATTTGATAGTTACTCTCGGCTTTGCACCCTGACAGTTCTAACTACTCAAACTTGGCTTCATGAGACACAAAATTGCGCTGAATAGACCGGAAATTTTACTGCATTTGCGAGTAGAAAGCAATAAGATTGCGAAGAAAATCTTCAAAGAAAGTCGAGCGTTGTGCCATGACACTTGTAAGGCTTACAAGTAAAGCCTTTATCCTTACCCGCTGAATATCCCCCGATAGTTCTTCTGCAGCTTATTTTTTTCCAGCAAGACATGACTAATTTCACGCTTTATTATTTTCTGGAAGCAACAAAACGTGGCAGGCTTTTCCTCATTTCTTCACTCTAATGAGCGCAGAGTAAAGCAAAGCATTCAATAAACGTTCTGTACAAAAACAGCCTTGAACAAGTTTTTGTGTTATAGTTTAGTTAACTTTAACAATAACTAACGTTATGATGCAGAGAAGTCATGGAGCTTTATGCGTACCAGTGAAGAAAATTGTGTTCATCATTGAGGAATTGTTTCTTATTCCTTTACTAAGTCAAGCAAATCTGCATGGTCACTTTGACCATAAAATGTGATAGTTTGTAGTTTCTTTAGTCTGTATCGAGCGTTGTCGTTACGATTCTTTACGCTGAAGTTATTACGATTCTTAAACATTACTTTGAGCCCTATTGTATTGGGTATTCAGCCTACAAAGGTTTGCAGCGGAGAAATATCGACTAATACTTGTTCCAGCTGACCACAGCATTGTACTCTAATCTATACAAGAGTTTGAGAAAAGCTATCTTATTCAAATCCAGTGAAAGTTAAGTCTACAACAGTCATGCTAAGAAATACGTCTTTACGACTGTAATGATCCAGTCACGATAAAAACCTTGGCTTTGGCACAACAATTTCTTGTTTGAAAAACATTTTGCTACCAACTTAAGTATTACGAAATCAATGTTTTCGTTGAAACAATACAAAAATAAAGAGGTGCTTCACTGGGTAGCTTGTTCTAATCACTTATACATGCGAAGTTGCATCATAAATTGATCAGATTAACTCATCTAAACGATGCTAAAGCAGTTTATTTAGCTGGATGTATTCAGTGGCAGCTTCCTGTTCGAGGAAGGATGTCTTATGGCGAGGTTGGTATCGCTTTCCATGATCTCTTGTGCCTAAACCGTTGCGCATCTCTATATGACATACTGCATCTAAAATCGAATATAAGAGGAATAAAAAGTACAGTAGCCTAAATGTGACAATTACAGGTTAATGCATTGTTAAGGCCTTGCTTATAATGAAAGCAGTCAGGATCACATGCATTTTGTAACACAACAAATGCTTTCGCTTAAAAATAAAATTTGACTCAATTGACTGTTCAGATGCTTTCTTGAGAAAGTAATGTACGGCGTGCGTCTATATTGCCAACAAAGCACCATTTTGTAGGGAAGCAACTCATGTGCTATCTGTACCGGAGTTATACTACATTTTTTTCTCTTTGTTGGGGCAATTTTATTTTTGCACAATGTGCTGATAGCTGTGGATTTCTGCCTCACACTAATCATTTTTTGGAATTTAAGCTTTTTTTCGCAGTACTGCAAATTTACATGTTTCTACTTCTTACAATCTGCTTTGCATTCCCTATGCTGCAATTTATATTTGGCACGACCGTGCTTTTCGCAAGATTATGCGTCAGATTGTTCTGTTTACACATGCTAACAGCTTCCTAAAAATTTTCGAAAGAATATGAGCACGCTCTTATAGCAAAATTGTCTAAACAATTACACAAAAGCAGAAAAATCGCAGAAGTGCTTTTACTTTGCACTGAAAATATTAAATTCTGAAACATTAGGAAAAGTCCTTCAAAATCAAATCATAAAAACGAGTATTAATTAATAAGCTAAGGCGTAACGCGGCCCAATGAAATTTTTGCAAATATCGAAACGTAATTCTCAAAACTGAAGATTTGGATAGGCTAAAGTTTGTACAGGAGTTATTTTAACAACCTAACAAAAAGCGAATACCTCAGCTTTCTATCACAAAAAGATAAAAGATACTTTTTCAGAAAAAGGTTTCTTCTTGTACTCAATCTATTAACACGCCAACCTGGATATTTACTGGGTCAAAGCACCACTTGCCACATCAGCATATAATGGATTATATACACCAACGCCAGGCTCGTAGCCAGGTTTGAGGTTTGGGTGGGAAACATACATTTTTAGTGGGTCAAAATTTTTGTTTTTTTTATATGTTTAAAACAAATGTTTCTGGGCAAAAAAATTGGGGGGCAATGCCAGTGGCTACGGGCCAGACCAACGCGTTGCGTAATCCCAATCATGAAATTTAAGACACTTTTGTTTGTTTCGATAGCAAACGTAGGCTAACAAGTTTGTGACGGTTAAGAAATAACGGCTGATCTTTTCTCAAAAATGAACCACTGCCATTTTGAAGAAAAAATACTGTTAAATGCGGTCGACTCAGATTACTTGGATTCAAATGACGGCACCAGGAACGAAGACGTTGATGACAATTTCAGTTGCTGTTTGTTTTTATGCATTTGTCCATGGAATAGTGGTCAAGTAAGAAAGGCTTTTTCCCAAAACAGATTAACTTTTCCAAAAACATCAAACCGTTTAGACAAAGCAAAGAATTTAGAAGTCAAACCATATCAAGAGCATCAACTGACGAGCCAGATTAAGGCATTTTATGTCAACAGGTCCGACGGTTGCTCGAGTTTAAAGGAAGTTGGCAAGACATATGGATCACACCTACGTGAAGCTTCAGTAGAAGAGCACGCTTTTCCTGAGTATCGACTTCCCACCTACGATTCCGCTGTGGGTAGTAGCGCTTTGACAAATACAAACGTGCTGTCCAAGTCTGTGGTTGAAGTATACAAAGATAGTACACCCAGCAAATGGTTGGTGAGAACTATTAGGCCACAAGCAAGCATATATGTTGGCGTTGATAGCCGAAGAAGTCTTTGGTTTCTCTGGAAAGACCAAATTAAGTTTTATTGTGTTTTTGGTAAAAAAAAAAGCTCCAACAGCAACAAGTGGTTCTTTGTCACTGTTAAGCAGAAAAGGAAACAGTATCGTGTGTTCATGAAAGCAGGATCTGAACCAGCCATTATCGATAAAGCCGTTAATGATCAGCGGTTTTTCAAGTTAGAAGTGCCTCACCAAGCTCCCCACCGCCACATTTTACACCATGTCGTGTCAAATAAATACTTAAGCGTAGGTTCGCAAAGACATGGAGAACAACCTTTGATTCTTGTGTCTGATAAATCCAAAGCTACTAATTGGTTGTTCAAAATTCCCAATGTTTAAACTATTTCCTACCCATATAGGCCATGGCATTACCTGTTTAGCACGAAAAAAGAAATATTTAAATAATGCTTAGGATAATGTTTCACGTCTGCGTCGCTGTAGTTCCAGCATCACAGAAGATTTTCTATGAAAAGAAACGCAAGACCGTTGCCCTGCATCAACCAGGAAATCAGCAACAATTGAAACTAGGAGCAGTAAAAATTCCCATTGTTTTCCTCTTTCAGTTTCTTTTGAGAGATAAACAGCCGTTGTGGTTTTCGTTAAAAATGAGTAGTTTCTTGTTACATGTTTTGCTTTGTTGCAAACTCGGTTTGCGTTGTGTCGAATGTGCGATTCACCACGAACGGGATGTGCGAGAAGAATAACACCCGTACAGGCTATATGTGGCGCGAACAAGCAATAATAGAGTGATCTCGTCGGGTAATCTCGGTTGTTGCTTGCTGCTACAGTGTGATACTTTGCGCATTTGCTGCTCGGGATTTCCGATCGCAACACTTTAAAGTTTGTCTTAGGTGCTATTTTCCTTCAAATTTTGTTTTCGATACCGTATGGATGGGCTACCTGCATTGCTAACGATTCAGTGATGAAAATATTTTTTTATTTATGGGTCCCCTTTACCAGGCTCGTAGCCAGGTTTTAAGGTTTGGTGGGGCAAAATACCTTTTTAGGTAGGCAACATTTTTGTTTTTATTATATGTTTAAAACAAATTTTCCTGGTAACAAAACAATTTGGGAGAACAAAAAATATTTGGGGAGCATAGCCCCCGAATGGCCCCCGAGGCTACGGGCCTGCCCTTTACCATGTTTATTGGACTTTCATCTTTCGTATTGTCTCTGTCATTTAATCGTTTTTCTTTCTACCATTAAATGCTTCATTCGCAAGGAAGATTAAATCAGTTGCCTGCTAGGAAAATATTTCTAACTTTATTCTGGTTGAACCACCAGCATTCGGTACATCTCCGTTTTTCCCAATCATCGATTAAGTACCCATTCAAGTATCCTAGCGATGAATATAATACTGATGCTTTACAAAGCTTAAAACATTGGCCAATTTCTTTTACCGTTAAAAATTTTACAAGTCATCAAATTTTATTTGCCAAGCTTTTTCTCTTTTACTAATGCTGTTTGCTTGTTTACTTTAATTGCTTTGTTGTGTGCTTTTTCACGTACAACAGTGATTCTCAACGTGGTCCAGGTGGACTGCCTAGAACATCTAGTGGTCCACAGAGAGTTCATAAATCCTAAGTTGAATATGCCCATGAGTTCACTGACCTACATGCAATACAGTTGCGACTAGTTGTTCATGAGGTGTCTGCATGGCAGTAGTGACCCATTGGAAACTTTTTAAAAACGGTCCACGGGACAACAAAGGTTGAGAACCATTGATGTACACGGTAAGGGTGTTCTCCTTTTCTATTAGTTTTTATCCAAGGGTTTTAACATGCACTATCAATTGCCGAAGAACATTACAAATTGCTGTGTTTACGGTATGTGCTCGTGTATCAGCTTTGCCAATCTATTCCTAATACATTAAGTTTTGCAGTTCGGTGTTGTTCATAACGCTAAACAAATAAAACTTACTTTCGTTGTTTCTGTAGGGCATGTGGGAACAGTGAAATACTCGTGGCAAATCATTTATTGAAACATCTTCATTACGGTCATTTGGAGATCATTATTCCGAAATAGTTGTCTTTATGTTTCAGTGGCGGATCCAGGGGGGGGGGCAATTTTCAATTTCGGGCAACTTCCACCCCCAACCATTGTGGCGCCCCTCTGAGAAAAATGCACCCCTTTTTGGTGCCTGTCAAAGTAAAAACAAAGGCAAATATATTCAGTGTAAGCTAAACAATGTTTTACACTTCGTTGAAAATGAGTATTTACGTGACGGACTTTAACCCAGCCTCTCACGGATTAGAATCAACATTGCTATTATTTCGTAATAATACTCCTGTTCCCTTATTTCTTTTCCGCGTGAGAACTGCCCAGCAATCAGTGTTGTAAGATGTGCTATTTTCCGCCAAATTTAGCTATTTTTTTATTTGGTTGGCAGGTAAAATTTGCGTTTGGCGGTGGCGGATTTTTTGGCTATTTTCGAAATATTTGGGCGGAAAATTTAGCGGATTTTTGTACAAGATTTAGACCAGTGTTTGGTTCATAAAAATGTAAAAATCCACTCATTGTTTCTGAATGTGTAAAGTCGTTTGTACCAGTGCCAGCTGCTTCAGTCCAATGGAAACCCTGTGTTTGGTTAAGCTTCCGTGACCAGCTTGACCCATGACAGGTCGATGTAGTAGACTCGTGCTGGACTGCATTGAATATACCTACCCAGAAAATAGACGGTGTGAAAAGTCCTAAGCTGCATAAATACTGATAAAATTCTTCCAGAGAACATGGTTATAAGCGATCGTATTAGTTTTAACAGCTTTATTTATGATGTTTTATAAGAAGCTAAATAGAAGAATGAGGCGTTTGTGCCCGCTTCGGTTAGAAAATCAAAACAACGATACTGTAGGTTAATGAGTTGTAAACCACTATTTGTACAGATTGTTCTGTGAAATGTTCAATTTTGAACAACGATCTACAAGTTACTGGAAATGAGTCATCACCTTATTGATTCCAGGTCTCCAGCTTAGTTTGTTCTAAAACACTCAGATGTTCTTAGTTGCTTCTGGGGCTGATGTTGTTAATGATAAAGAAGAGGTGGCGTCAGGTTTCAAAGAATGTGAACGGATGCACGGTTTTAAGCCATGGATTCGAAAAATGCAAAAGTAATGCTGAGAAAGCCCAGTGCAAGTTTTGTCGCTGTGAAATCAGAACACATCGATCGATTGAAATAGCCATGATGTTTCTAATAAACACCAGCGCAATGCCGTTCCCCATTAACCATGCGGCAGAACGGTGACTAGTTAAACTTTGGTTTTCAAAAAAGTTCTGAGAGCAGTAATCAGTTGTTTCGTTTTCCATTTGTAAATAGTTAAATGGCGGAGGCTGTGGATACATGTTATAATCTTTACGTAAGGTGCAATGGTATGTACATACAACCTTTACAGCCACTAGCTTTAGAAATTGGATTTGTAAAGATTGCATGGTTCCTAAATGTGCCAGAGACAGACTAATTTTTTCCATTCCACGGAATTGACAAACTGAACTTTTTAGTGACTTTTGATGTTCTTCGTTAGTTTTTAGACTTGGCTATTTTTTGGCTTCAGGTTTTGCCATTTTTGGCTACTTTTGGCTAACGTTTCTGTGAAATTTGGCTATAAAGTTTTTTGAAATCTGGCAACACTGCCAGCAATCACAAAAACGATCTCTTTCGCTAGCACAGTTCTGGGCTTTTGGGCTGTGCAAAACTGCTCAGTTTTTTACGAGTTCATTTTTAATGTTTGGTAATTGGTTGGTGGCATCTTTGAAAGGAAAATCAGTAGTGAAGATAGGAAGGCAGTAAACACGGAAAACCTAGAACTGATGCAAGATTTTAGAAGCCTGTAAAGCGAAAATCCAGTTTCAGGTCTACTATCAGTGCAGTCCGCGAGTCCGCTACGCAGTAGCCTACGTCTGCATCTTAGTTTTCCAACACCAGCAAGGTAAGTGGATGAGTTTCTTGTCGAAAATAATGACTCTGATTGAATCATATTGCAGCGTGTGAAAAGCTATAGCAACATTTGTACGTTAGCAGGGGCGCAACAAGGTTAGATGTGGCCCAGGGCAAGAAGCCAGTTTTGCGCCCCCATGTTCGGACCTGAAGTCTTTCGGAAGCAAATGTACTATTGAAGAAAGTACTTGTGACATTGTCGCAGGGGCGTAAGGAGGGGTGGCAAAGGGGGCACAATTCCCCGGGCACCGAATCATTCCCCGGGCACCAAACAAGGGCGCCAAATCACTGCAGGGTGGGGCGCCGAAAAGTCCCAACAATGTCACAAGCAGGGACCCGAATAGGGGGAGAGGGGGGGCAATGACCCGGGGCGGCACTTTTGGTGAAAAGAAGGAATAGCAAACGGTCTTTCACGAATTTACCTGAAGTTAGATTTAGGTTTTAGATTTTAATTAAGGTTGGACCTACCATACGTCTGGCCGGGACTGTCCCGGTGTCCCGTCCCGGTTAGCAAAATGTCCCGGAATTTCACTTCAGTGAAATTTTCAAAATCTACAGCCGGATGATGCATTGTTATGAAATAATTCTGTCCTTAACCCGTGGCTTGGGGGGCGGCAGTTTTCGACTGTGGGCAGTGGCGTAACTGACGGGGGGCAAGGGTGCGCGCTGCCCCACTGGCAAGCTAAATGCAAAAAATGGGACCCCTCTTAGAGATTTCATGGTCTTCAGAATATGAAAGTGCTTTTACAAGTTTCGGAAATTCGTTGGTCTTGACGTTTTAAATACTGAAATAGTGCAGTGTTAGCATACTAACAGTCATCAAATGAATCCAAAATCCAAGTTGTTGCAACGGCGTGCAGTACGCAGTAAATCATCTTTCAATGTACATACTGCATACTGTGTGTGATGTAACAATCGCCTGTAGTTGCGGAACATTGCCCGCATCTGCGGCCATTATGTTTCTGCTTCCTTTGGAGTGTGTGATGCAGTTGTGAATACGTTTATGTTTAAAAACTGTCGTGTACTTTAACTTGAGATTAGACAGAGGCCTTGAGATTAGAATACAGAGAAAGTTGGGTAGCGACGCTACAACTTCTTTTCTTGCTTTGCAAAGCCAGTTTAACAAAGCTGTTTGAAATTCACCGCT
>JGI24158J21664_10009478_pt1 | contig 12994 bp, 17 predicted proteins | sample Ectturendosymbi3_FD_21664 | JGI IMG/M metagenome (IMG submission 21664) | reverse complement strand
GAGCGCCTGCCTTACAAGCAGGTGGTCACTGGTTCAAGTCCAGTACCGCCCAGTTATATTATATTTTTATTATAAAATATAATGACAAAAGTATTTTTAATAGCAATGGGCTCATCGTCTAAGGGATAAGGACAGGGACCTTCTAAGTCTCTAATGTAGGTTCGAATCCTACTGAGCCTATCATAATAATATATATTAATTATCTTCGCTCAATACATTATTAACAACTTGACTTACTTTACTTCCAGAATCAATAGTATCCAAAGGATCTTTACGCAATCTATGTCTCAAACAAAGAGTAATAACCTTTTTAACATCTTGTACATCTACTTTATTTTTATTTTGATATGCAGCAAAAGCTTTTGCTGCCCTATTAGTAACAATATCACCTCTTAAACCATCAACATTTAATGTACCACAAATTTCTGAAATTTTAACTCTTAAATCGTAATCAATAGTTACGTTCTCTAATTGATTTTGTGCTGCTATAATATGTTCTTTAAGTTCATTTTGTTTATCTGCAAACTGTTCAATAAAAGCAAAAGAATTAAAATCAAAATTTGATCTTTGCTCAACTATTTGAACTCTTAGAGATGGATCCTTTACGGTTCTTATTTCAGCATGCATACCAAAACGATCTAGCAATTGTGGTCTTAGCTCACCCTCTTCTGGATTACCAGAACCTACTAAAACAAATCTAGAGGGATGTCTAATAGAAATTCCTTCTCTTTCAACAGTATTCCAGCCAGAAGCTGCAGCATCTAATAGAATATCTACCAAATGATCATCTAACAAATTAACCTCATCAACATATAATATACCTCTATTAGCTTTTGCTAATAAACCTGGTTCAAAAGTTTTGATACCTTCATTCAATGCTTTCTCAATATCAATCGTTCCACATAATCTATCTTCTGTTGCACCTAATGGTAGATCAATCATTGGAACCTTAATTAATTCAGTACAGATATCTGATCCTTTTTCTAACTGTTGCTTAGTAGCATCAGACATTAAATCATAATCAGAAACATGAGAATTAAACAAATCATTCGAAACCACTTCTATTTCTGGTAATAAATCAGCTATTGCCCTAATAGTAGTAGACTTACCTGTCCCTCTATCTCCCATAATCATGACCCCTCCTATTTTAGGATCAATTACATTTAGGATCAAAGACAACTTCATTTCCTCTTGACCTATAATAGCTGTAAACGGAAAAACAGTACGAGCTTTATTTTGTATTTTATTCACTATATTTTTTCAATTACTATTAACAAAAAACCATAAAATATAAACAGATACTATACATATCTCATAAAAACAAAATATATATATTTATTATTAATCTTATATACAAGCCGTTTATTATTTTAAACGGCATTTTTTATAAATTATAAATAATACTTTTTAAAATAAAAAAATTATTGATACAAATCAGTACCTAATCTTATTGCTAAAATAGCTGAGACTAAAGCAAATAATAAAGCAACAAATATTTGACTATCAGTTATCATAAATACCTCAATAAAAATTAATAAAATATATTTATATAAAATTAATATAATATAATCTAATATGTGAAATTCAATAATTTAATATTACGCAAAAAACTTCGCTAAATATATCATATAATGTATATATATAAAAAATATTAAATAAATTATGAATATGATGGCAAATTACTCATAATACTATATTTAATAGTTAAATAACGTATAATATTCTCATTTAAAAGCATAGATTTTTCTAAGAAATTAACAATTTTACCATTACCTTGATAGTTCATTTGTACATATATACCATCATAATAATGAATGATATTATAACTTAAATGACGTCTACCTCTATGTTGTATTAATATATTTTCTCCTCCCTTTTGCTTAATTAAATTTTTATAATAGTTAACTAAAGATAAATTGATATCATCAGTTACATCTGGTTTTAAAATATAAATTGTTTCATAATTATTTAAAAACATGAAAAAAATCCTTCTTTATTTTGAAATATATTATTTGAAAGTTATTGACTATCAATTTGAATTCTAACGGCTTGAGAAATTACAGGTATTTTACCATATTTTCCTTGAATACATTTTATTATTGAATAAATTATTGTCGATAAAACAAACCAAAATAAAGTGTTACATAACATCAAACCATATATACTTACCCTAAATTCAATTGGCAATGCTCTAAATGTAACTCCTAATAAAGAATTAATTAAAAATAATAATATTGATTGTAAAACATTAAATCTTATAAAAGGCCTATTATACATAGGACTTTTAGAACGTACAAACAAATAATATAACACAAAAAATATTATAAATGCTAATGCTGGATGAGTAACATAGAAAATTACGAATGGCATTAATGTTCTTTTATATAAACTCATTATACTAAAAGGATAATCAGGTAAAATTTGTTGACCAAAATTCTGTAAACCTTCTAGTAAAGGTAAACCATAAGGTAATACAGAACCGAATTTATCTACAAAGGTAATATTATTTTTATTATAAGAATATGAATTAATAATTGAAAAATAAAGCTGATAAAATAAAATACTTGTTAGTATTACAAGTATCATACTAATTATCCATGATGGTATATAATTAAACATAACAAGTAATATTATTGATGATTAGTAAATATATATATAATAAAAATTAGTCAATTGACATGAAATTAACTATAATAAATAAAAAAATTAAAAATAAGTTTTTTAATTAATATCAAATACTAATTTTACAATAAAAAAATCCAGATGACAAAAAAAATATTGAATTATAGCAATAAATATAATATATTATCTGATGATAAACTTATAATTGGTAACAAAAGCTTTCACTCTCGATTGATGCTCGGGACAGGTAAATATAAGACACTTAAAGATGCACAAGATAGTATTGTAACTAGTCAAGCCAATATTATAACAGTAGCTATTCGTCGAGCTAAATACTCAAAATATATAGGTAAAAGTAATTTAATTGATGGTTTAGATTGGAATAACTTATGGTTACTACCTAATACTGCTGGATGTGAAACAGCTGAAGAAGCCATTAAAATTGCAGCTTTAAGTCAAGAAATTATAAAAAGAATAGGACAAATAGATAATAAATTTATAAAGTTAGAGGTTATTTCAGATCCCAAAAACCTATTACCTGATCCCATTGGTACTTTAAAAGCTGCAGAATATTTAGTTCAAAAAAACTTTACTGTTTTGCCTTATATCAATGCTGATCCAATACTAGCAAAACAGTTAGAAGATATAGGATGTGCTACTATAATGCCTCTAGGTTCACCTATTGGTTCTGGACAAGGTATAAAAAATATAAATAATTTAAAAATAATCATTGAAAATGCTAAAATTCCTGTAATCATTGATGCAGGAATTGGAACATCAAGTGAAGCTAATAGAGCCATGGAATTAGGGGCATCAGCAGTTTTATTAAATACAGCTGTTGCAAAATCAAAAAACCCAAAACTAATGGCATCAGCTATGAAACTTAGTGTAATTGCTGGTAGAAACTGTTATTTGGCTGGCAGGATGAAAAAAAATATATTAGCTGAAAGAAGTTCACCTCAAGAAGGAATAATAAAATAAACTTTAAGTATTAAATTAAATAAAATGATTATTGTAATAGATAACTATGATAGTTTTACACAAAATTTAGTTCAATATATAGGAGAAAATATAAAATTTTCGCAAATGAAAATTATTCGAAATGATGAATTAAATTTAATTAACTTAAATAAACTAAATCCAACACATATAATATTATCACCTGGACCAGGTAGACCAGAAGAATCAGGTATATGTTTAGAAGTAATTAATCATTATGCTAATCAAATACCAATATTAGGTGTATGCTTAGGTCATCAAAGTATAGGTCATGTATATGGAGCTGAAATAAAAAAATTAAAAATACCGATTCATGGAAAAACAAGTGATATTTTTCATGAAAAAACTGATTTATTCACTAAAGTACCATCTCCATTTATTGCTGCAAGATATCATAGTTTAATAATAAATAATGAAAGGATACCCAAAAACTTATTAATAACAGCATGGACTAAAGATGGAACAATAATGGGGTGTCAACATAAAATATATAAAAAATTACGAGGTTTACAATTTCATCCAGAAAGTCTTTGGACAAAATATGGTAAAAAAATTATTAAAAATTTTTTACTTTACTAAAAATTGCTTTTGACCAAGCAACTTATAATTTATAAATGTATATTGATTATATAATTGATTAATTCTTAATACTTCTTCTTCAAAGAAAAAAATAGATCTATTCGTTGAAAAAGCAAAGCTTAAAACTTTTGAAATTATTGTAATCCAAATTTGTGAATAAGAAATATAACTAATAACAGTACTAACCATTAAAACCAAAAAACCTAAGTAAACAAAAAATATACCTGGATCTGATTTTATTTGTAAACCTGTATTAAGCATAATATCTTTAACACAAAAACAAATATGATTAATATAAAATTTTTGGTTTATGAATATTTTTTTTATGACACTACCATTAATATCATAAATAAAAATTGGATCATTTAAATTAAAAAGTACAAAAATAAGTTTTTGATTATTAGTAATAGGTATTATAAATAACCAAAATGGTTTATTGCTAAGATGTAATTTTAATAATTTTTTTTGAAAAATAATTTTTTTTATGGAACCAACTTCTATTCTTAAAGAATTTATTTTCCAATCAGTTTGATAAATTGTTAAACCATTAAAATTTAAAGGCTTATTAACAAAAATAAGTTTTCTTTTAAAAATTTGATTATTATGATCAAAAATATATAACTTAGAAAAAAACTGTTTTATAGAATTATTTAGATTATAATTAATAAAAAAATTATCAGCTTTTATCAAAAATTCTTTATTTATATAACTTAATGAACCTGAGTGTATAACATTTTTCATATGAAAAATTTCACCAACTGGAATCATTTCTTGAATTACATACCCACCAAAAGAACTAATTACAAATCCAATAAAAGAAATAATCATACTAAAATGAACAAATACAGGAGCAACTCGACCTAGAATACCCTTATAAGAATATATAAAATTTTTTTTATGGAAAACATAAAAATTATAACTAACCAATGAATAAATAATATTAATTAAAGAGTTATGTAAATCATTTTCATAATTTATTAAATTCTGATTTATATTATTTTTACTAGATGGGACAAAAAATTTCCATCGACGAGCATTCTTTAAGCTAGGTAACTGAACAGTAAATGTACAAAAAAACAAGCTTAAAGTAAATATAATAATTAAACCAATAAACAACCAAGATTGATATATATGATCTAAACCTAAAAATATCATAAATCGCCAATTAAAAAATAAATTATACATATTATTTAAAGGATAATTTTGTTGATAATATACAATATTCTGATCTTGTTCAATAAGAGATCCTATAACACTAAAAAAACATATAAGTAGTAAAATTAAAATAGAAAAATTTAAATTTGCTAATTGTTTAATAGATTTCCACAATAGATTTTTCATACTAAAATAATTCGTCAATAAATATTTTCTATAATTTATTTAATTAATATATATGAAAAATAAAATAAAATCTATTTTCAATATTAAGTTAAATAAATATTTTTTCAAAAAAGAACAATAAAGATATAAATAATATGATAAATCCCATTAAAGGTGAAATTATATTCCATATAAAAGATATAACATATGTACTTAAATAATTTATAATTACATTAAAAATAAATATAAATGAAGATACACAACCTAATAAATAAAAAAATAAAAAAACTAATGAAAAAAACAGTGTATCCGCATGATATAAACAAAAATTAATTAAAATAATAATAGGAGTACTACATGGTAAAGTAGTAAATCCAATTAAAAGTCCCATCATATAGCTGTTAACATTAAAATTAACTTTCAATATATTATTATTAATAAATATACTTTTGAAAACTAAAGATAAATCTATAATTTGTAATAAACTTAAAGAAATAATAAGTAATACAAAAAAAGAAATAAAAGATATATGCATTAAATAAAAAATATAATGGTAACTTATAAAATTAATAGAAACTATAATAAATAATAAATTAGAAAATAAACCTAAAATAAAAAATCTTTTATTAATTTTGAACTGATTACTAAAACTCAAATATGAAAGGGATAAAGGTAATAAACTAATAAAACAAGGAGTTAAACTAGTGAGAATACCCGCTATAAAAAAAATAGCTAAAACAGAAAAATTAATATAAGTTATTTTAAAAAAAAGTAAAAAAGCTATTTTTTGTTGCAAATCATATAAAAATAATTGATAAATACTCAATATATTAAGATTAAATAACATAATAATAAATATTAAAAAATAATAATAGACAATATTTATATTTTAAACTCCCCAGGTAGGATTTGAACCTACGACCAATCGGTTAACAGCCGACCGCTCTACCACTGAGCTACTGAGGAATAAATATAATATAACGAAATTTTATAAATTATACAAGTCAATTATATATATATCCTTAAACTTGTATTTTATAAACTATATTGATATAATAAATTAGTCGAGTAAATATAGCGGACGTGGTGGAATTGGTAGACACGTTAGATTTAGGATCTAATGAGTATAACTCGTGAGAGTTCAAGTCTCTCCGTCCGCATTAAATATATAATTATAAATTACTATGCCACTTTTCTACTACTAATTTAATGGAACCATTAGATGCAATCGTTTGTACTTTACTTTTAAAACCATTTTTTAAACTTTGATATAGAATAGTATTATATGCATATTGTTGTGAAAGTTTTTCTAAAAAATATTTAACACTGATATCTAAATTCCATAAATATAAATCAGCAATTAACATAAATTCTTTACCATTCCAACTAAAACTAAATAAAGGTTGATCATTAAGATTATCTGCAAATACTACAATATTATTATTATCAAAATCATTATCTTGATAATTATTATTAGAATTACTTAAATTATAATTAAAATCTAAATCTTTTAACGTTTTCTTTAATATTTCTATATTAGAAATATTAGTTTTAATTTTACTAAAATGTGACATAAAATATAAATTGATAAACTTATTTAATTAATTATATTATTACATAAAACCGTATTACATAGTTTAAGTGATTTATTTCTTAATATAATTCATTATTTTAAATTTAATTATAAACTTACTGAACTGGAAAAAAATTTTTTTTATACTTCACATTAATTCATTCTTATTGTAATAATATTTTTAACAAGTAAAAAAACTTGGGAAGTATCTATATTTATCCAAAAAATATATAACTTATTATGACTGTTACTTTAGAAAGACGCGAAAGCGCAAGCCTGTGGGAACGTTTTTGTACATGGATCACTAGTACTGAAAACCGTTTATATATCGGTTGGTTTGGAGTATTAATGATTCCAACATTATTAACTGCTACATCTGTATTCATCATTGCATTCGTTGCTGCTCCTCCAGTGGATATTGATGGTATTCGTGAACCTGTTGCAGGTTCTTTATTATACGGAAATAATATTATTTCTGGCGCTGTTATTCCAAGCTCTGCCGCTATTGGAATTCACTTTTATCCAATTTGGGAAGCTGCTTCATTAGATGAATGGTTATACAATGGTGGACCTTACCAATTAATTGTTCTTCATTTTTTATTTGGTGTATTATGTTACATTGGTCGTGAATGGGAACTTAGCTATAGATTAGGCATGAGACCTTGGATTTCAGTAGCTTTCACTGCACCCGTTGCAGCAGCAGCAGCAGTATTTCTTGTATATCCAATTGGTCAAGGAAGCTTCTCTGATGGAATGCCTCTTGGTATTTCTGGTACATTTAACTTTATGCTTGTATTCCAAGCAGAACATAACATTTTAATGCATCCATTCCACCAATTAGGTGTGGCTGGTGTATTTGGTGGTTCTTTATTCAGTGCTATGCATGGATCATTAGTTACATCTAGTTTAATTCGTGAAACAACTGAAAGTGAATCAGCAAATAATGGTTATAAATTTGGTCAAGAAGAGGAAACTTATAATATCGTTGCAGCTCATGGCTACTTCGGTCGTTTAATTTTCCAATATGCTAGTTTTAATAACTCTCGTGCATTACACTTCTTCTTAGGTTTATGGCCAGTAGTAGGTATCTGGTTTACAGCTATGTCTGTAAGTACAATGGCTTTCAACTTAAATGGCTTCAACTTTAACCAATCAGTAGTTGATAGTCAAGGACGTGTAATTAATACTTGGGCAGATATTCTTAATAGAGCTAATCTAGGTATGGAAGTAATGCATGAACGTAATGCACATAATTTCCCTCTTGATTTAGCTTCTCAAGAATCGTTACCATTAGCATTAATTGCACCATCTATTAATGGTTAATATATTAAGCTAAATAAATTATATAATTAACAATATTAAGCAATATACCTATTAAATTAGTATATTGCTTTTTTATATTAAACATAAATAAACTAATAATGAATCAAATTTAAATAAAATGTAATAGGAACAATATAGTGAGCCTTAAGATTAAAAAAATAAATAGAACTCAATTGATCTAAATAAATAAAATATTTATTATTTATATTATTTTTTGAATAAAATTGTTTATTCACTAAACGAACATTTTTATTAAATTTTTTACTAAAAAATAAAGCACGAATATTTTTATTTGCTAATGATATATTAATATTTTTATCTTTAATAATATTATAAAAATGATGATACTCTGATCTATATTTACAATAAAATTTAGAATTTTTTACATTAATGCTACTAAAAATTTCTTTTAGACTTTGGCCTTTTCTTCTACGTGTTAATTCTACAAAACCTAACTCAGATAACTGTACAATTTGTGGCTTTGAGTTATCAGATTTTAATAAACGATTAAAATGTTCTAATAACTGTAATTGATCCCTCTGAGAATCCATATCTATAAAATCAACAATAACTATCCCATTAATATTTCTAATTTTTAATTGATAAGCAATTTCAATAGCTGCATAAAAATTTGTCCTTAAAATAGTTTCTTTGGAATTATCAGATTTATTAAAAGAACCAGAATTTACATCTATAATAGTTAAAGCTTCATAATTTTCGATTATTAAATAAGCCCCTGATAGTAATTTAACTTTTGGCTTTAAGGCATCTCCTATAACTTTTTTTATTTTAAATTGTTCAAGTATACATTCGGGTTTATTATAAAATTGAAGTTTTGTATTAGCAATAGGAGAAACCCCATTCCATTTATTTAAATAATAATAAAGTATTTTTAAACCATCTTCAGAATCAATAATAATTTTTTTTATTGTTTGATCATAAAAATCTCTTATAAGTTTTTTAATTAAATCTTCATCTTTATATACTAAACAAGGATGAGAAGATAAAATAATATTCTTTTCAATAAAATACCATTGTTGTTTTAATAAATCTAAATCTTGCAAAATAGCCTTCTCTGTAATTCCTTGAGCTGATGCTTTAACTAATAAACCCATAACTCTTGGCTTAGCTAATAAAGCTAAAGAATATAAATACATTCTTTCATTTTCATCATAAATTTTATGAGATATAGAAATAGTATTAACAAAAGGCATTAAAATTAAATATTTACCATGTAAATGAATATTAGCAGTTAAACGAGGACCTTTATTAAAAGTTGGTTCTTTTACTACTTGTACTAATATAAATTGATTAATCGTTAATACATCATTTATTTGATGTACATATTTTCCACGTTTTAGTGGTTTAATATCATTAATATGAATAAAACCACTTTTTCCATACTTACCTAATTTAATAAAAGCAGCATTAATACTTGAAAAAATTTTTTGTACTGTACCTATATATATATCGTTAACTTGATAAGTATCATTTATTACAATAATTTCTTCAATTTTATTATTTTTTAAAATAGCTGCTATATTATTATAATAAGATATTACAATTTTTTTCACCATTATAAAAATTCATATATCTCAAAAAAGTAAAATTAATAATGATATATTTTTTATAAAGAATTATTAGAGCAATAAACTAACAGTATTTATAAACACTTACTTTTTTATTATTTTTATTAATTGTTTCAAATTTAACTATACCATCAATTAAAGAGAATAAAGTGTAATCTTTACCTTGAGCCACATTGTTACCTACTTTAAATTTACTGCCTCTTTGTCTAATTATAATATTTCCAGCTAAAACTTTTTGACCACCATACTTTTTTACACCTAACCTTTTAGAGTTTGAATCTCGACCGTTCTTAGTACTTCCACTCCCTTTTTTATGGGCCATAACAAATATATCCTCATATTCAATATTAAATAATACTTTCTACTAAAAGTCTTGTTAACTTTTGTCGATGACCTTGTTTACGACTATAATTTTTTTTAGGTTTTATCTTAAAAATAGTAATTTTTCTACTTTTAAAATGCTTTAAAATTTTCGCTTGTATTACTATTGACCTTAAACAAGGTATTCCTATTTTTATTTTTTGATGATCAGAAAAGAATAGGACTCTATTAAAATGAATAATATCACCTGGTTGTCCAGGAATATAATTTAAATCATAAAATTTTCCCTCTTCAATTAATAGCTGTTTACCACTTGCTTCAACAATTGCATACGTCATAGAAATATTAATAAATTTATTTTCTTCAATAATTAATAAAGTATAATATTAGAGTTTACACTATTTTCGAGTATTTTTCTTTTGTAATATCTATTAATAAAAAAAGATAGTTTTATTCCTAATATACTAAAATCTGTAAAACTATTACCATTTAAAATAATTCCATCTGGTAAAATAAAATCTAATCCTTTTTTTAATTTACCATATAATGGACCAGGAGTTAAATAATTTTTTTTAGCTTTATGAAAAAAAAATTTTCCATATTTTTCTAATTCTATAATTAGAAAATCATATTGATAAGTTTTAAAGAGTGTATATATACGATAGCGATAATGATTAATTATTAAACCTGTTTTTAAAATATGGACATAAACAACATAGTTAAAATTAGTATGAGAATACTTTTTACATAAATCTAAATAATAAATAATATCTTTAGGACCATAAATATGTAAAGGTTGAATTCTACCAATTAAATTTAAAGTAGATAACAATCCCATTAAACCAGATAAATTATTGATATGTAAATCAGTAATAATAATTTTTGAAATTTTATTAATCTTAAATTTACTTTTCATAATTATATACTGACAATTTTCGCAACAATTGAATATAAAAGTACTTTTTGTCGCATGAAATTGCACCATAAAACTATAATTACAATCTATTAAATAATTGATATAATTATTTAAATAATAAACTATCATACGATGATTAATTGTTTAAATCTAACTCACCTGAATCTAGTTTATGTTCAAGATACACAAAACTATTAGACCGGTTAGATAATAATGATTTAGCCAATGATATAGATTTTTTACTAGTATATAAAGCTTTATTCTTCCATTGAGCTTTTTTAGATTTAGATTTTGAGGTACGTTTTTTAGGAACTGCCATATTTAATTTTATAAAATAAATTAAGTAAATAAAATAAAAAATTTATGTATACATAAATTTTTTAATACAATTATAATATAATCATCAATAAGAATATATTACATACTACGAAATTGCTGTATTGCAACCCTACCTATATTATATAATGCCCAAGAGCCAGCAGCAATAATAGGGAAAAAAACAATTATTAATCTAATATCCATATATCTGTCCTTTAAATAATTTTTTATTAATTAATTAAAATGTATTATAATCTTAATTAAATTTTTATTGTTAATTATAAATAGTATATTGTAATCATAATATATAAAGCAAAAATGACATATATATTAAATATTTTTATATAATAATTATAAATACATTACTTACTAAATTTTTCTTTGTAAAAAATCATGAGAGATTTACCTTTTACACTAGATCAATTGCGAATTTTAAAAGCTATTATTAAAGAAGGAAGTTTTAAAAAAGCAGCTGATAGTTTATATGTATCGCAACCAGCAATAAGTTTACAAATTCAAAATTTAGAGAAACAATTAAATATTCCACTATTTGAAAGAGGTAGTAAAAAGGCTACTTTAACAGAAGCAGGTAATTTACTATTAAGATATGGAGGAAGAATATTAGCTTTATGTGAAGAAACATGTCGAGCATTAGAAGATATACAAAATTTACAAGGAGGTTCTTTAATAATAGGAGCAAGTCAAACTACAGGAACTTATTTAATGCCAAGACTTATAGGATTATTTAGACAAAGATACCCACAAGTTAATGTACAGTTACAGGTACATTCAACAAGATTAATATCATGGAGTGTAGCAAATGGACAAGTTGACTTAGCAGTAATTGGTGGAGAAGTACCTAAAGAATTGAAAGATATTTTACAAATTACATCATACGCAGAAGATGAACTTGCTCTAATTTTACCTATATCACATACATTTTCTAAAGTTTCAGACATACAAAAAGAAGATTTATATAGACTACGTTTTATTGCATTAGATACACAATCAACTATTAGAAAAGTCATTGATAAGGTTTTACATCAACATGATATAGATAGTAGTAGATTTAAAATAGAAATGGAATTAAATTCTATAGAAGCTATTAAAAATGCAGTACAATCTGGCTTAGGAGCAGCATTTGTGTCTGTTTCAGCAATAGCCAAAGAACTAGAATTAGGAATAATACATTGGGCAAAAATTAAAAATGTTACTATAAAAAGAATGTTATCCATTATAATTAATCCCAATCGTTATAAATCTAAAGCAGCTAAGACATTTAGTAAAGAAATTTTAACATTATTTGTAATTCCTAATCAAGATAAATGATTTTTAGATTAGTTTTATTTATATTTTTTCTTATAAATTTATACATTAATATAAAGACTTAAAAATAATTTATATTTATTTATTAGTTATAAATGAGGCATTAGA
>JGI24158J21664_10009477_pt1 | contig 12995 bp, 8 predicted proteins | sample Ectturendosymbi3_FD_21664 | JGI IMG/M metagenome (IMG submission 21664) | reverse complement strand
TTCTCTAGTTCTTTCTGAAACAACAGAAGAGTTCTTTCTTCCATGTGTCATTATTTTACTGTCACAACATGTTGGGGTTAATTTTAACCACAACACAACCCAAATCCTGCACCGAGTACAGGAATACAAAAGTCACTGATTACAAGCAATTCACAATTCAGTGCTGCAAAACTTGGTTACCGTCCTTCGAAGGTAGAACGAACCGGTCGTCACTTGAACCTGTCGAACTTTCCCATGAGCGGCCGGAAAAACTTTTGCCACACGACCAAACGTTTACTACGGGGAAGGTGCTTGTCATACTGCAGTAAACGTATCGTCCACGGAAAGATTCTTCTGTACACCTTGCCACTTTTGACGAACTTCCAGTGTTTGCTGTAATTCTTGTCTAGCGTCGCCAAAACAAAACTGTTAGCGGTGTGTTGTAATTTGTAGTTGTCTCCATCGCTTCCGAGCGTAGCTGCCAGTTGCGCAAAAACGCTTGCGCCATCATGGCGGACCTGGAGGAAGGCTTGCGCCATCATGGCGCAACCAGTAGCTGATGGTTGGAGTTAGAGTGTCTAAGGGGATTGGTGCAGGTGTGTGCAGAGGTCTGGCGATGCCCGGGCAGGGTCGGCCTTAAGCCGATGCAACCAATGCAGCTGCATTGGGCCCCACGCCTCTGGGGGTCCCGTGCCATGGTATTTGGGTAGAATATTCATTTTGCCAGATACACCTTGCGCTTCAGAATTCAGTAGAAACGCCATATAAATTTCACTGTTAATAAAGAACGCTCTCATCAGAAGTAGCAAATTTCCTCTCGAACGTTAGCAAACGTGCTCAATTCTCNTGTTAGTGCTGTATTGCNTATTTGCGCACTACCACGATCGTAACACGGTTGACTGAACACGATGACATCATAAAATCACTGCTCAGAGGGGCCCCGCGCTTAAGTCTTGCATTGGGCCCCGCGCCCAGGTCTTGCATTGGGACCCGCATCTGCTAGGGCCGGCCCTGTGCCCGGGTCAACTGCTTTATTGGATGCCCCCCTACCAAATTCTAGTATTGAGGAATGTGAAAAATATAGACATTTGAAATACGTAAAACCCACTGTAGTGTTGACAAAAAATAGGTTTCACAAAATTGAATCCATGCAGCATGCTTTGGTAGCCTTGCAATGCAAAAAAAAACTCTAATTACTGCATTGCAATTTTGGAAATTTCACTTTTTGGATGCCCCCTGCCTTGGATGTTCGGGACCGTTGCCCCGTTCGACCCCCTCTGCACGCTCCGGGATCGGTATCAGTGGTGGATTTAGTGTTTTGAAATGTCTATGGTCCCCTTTTCCTAAAATGTCGATTAATTTATTCTCTTTCTTCATAGCAGTAAAATTCACTCAGGTTTGAACATGAATGCAGAAAAGGTTTGATAAAGAAAGACATACCCACTCAAGGTGCAAGTCTATAGTTCTGATAAAGTGCAAAACGGCCATTTGAGCACGCACGCATTTGCAGCGTGGAATATAAAAAAAATTATTTTTGCCTCTATGTGGCACAGACAGAGGCATTTGCCAAGTCAGACGTAACATTATGAAGCGCGAAAGTTAATGACATTGTTGAACTTGGGCAGAAAAACTCTTTCTCAATTGGAATGTGGTCGAGGAAGCCAAAAGGTATTCCCCAGATGCTGTTGGCATCTCGACTAAGCGTCGTGGCTGTAACACTGTTGAGCTGGACGCTTCTACTCTGGCGTTAAGCCAGAAAGTTTGCCCAGGTTGGATATACTCATTGGTGCGTTTAAGAGGAGGCTAGCCAGGCACTTGCCTCGAGCCCCCCTTGTAGGGCCCCCCCTTGAAGTGTTATGAGCGTATATTTTCCTTATTTTTGGTGAAAAACTTATTTTCCTATCATATAATGTGCTACAAAACAGATCATAAGTAAGTATTTTGCTTTCAAAGGCCCCCCCTACAGAAACTGTAATGTACAGGTACTTCGCTTTCAAAGAAGCCCCCAACAGCAACTGCAATTTGAAGTTAATATGCTTTCAAAGGGGCCCCCAACAGCCACTGAAATGTGTAAGTACTCTGCATTTAAACTTCATTGAAGGGACCGCTAAAAGAAACTGTAATGTGTAAGTACTCTGCTTTTAAAGGGGCTCCCAACAGCAACTGTTATGTGTAAGCACCTTGTTTTCACAGGGGCCACAACAGCAATTGCAACGTGTAAGCACCTTGATTTCAAAGGGCCCACCAACAGCAATTTTAATGTGTAAGTACTTACTTTCAAAGGGCCCCCAACAGCAAGAGTATTTCAAGGACCGTTTTTAGCCTAGCCAATCACCTCCACACCATTCACAGTAGGTACATTTCAATGAGAAAATACCATCACTGTAGCTGAAGTTTTCTTAGCTCTCAAAACACTGAAGGCTGGGAGAGGGGCGCATCCGGCCAGTAAATTTAGAGGGGGGGATTTCAATAATGTTTGGGAGTCAAGTCTCATCACGGGTTCTCTATTGTAGAAGAGATGACGTGTACTTCACAATTCTGCTGTAACAAAACAGTGGACGGCAAAATGGTCTTACATCGCGTATGCTGTTTTCTGAATTGCACAAAATCATGGTGGATGAAGTTACTTCCGTAGTTTTTAGGGGGGAAGATTGCACCAATCGCCCGCCCCTGGATCCGCCCCTTGGCCGGGAAGGCTGCAGCCTGCGATGAAATCAGACCTGAAATGCTCAAAGCCTTGAACATTTGAGTTCTTTGATTTACTTGTTTGTGTCGAGTCGCCTGGTGTTCTGGAAGGGCCTCGAAAGATTGGCAAACTGGGGTCCGCAAAATATATAAGAAGGGAGACAGGAGAGAATGCAATAACTACTGGGGCATCTGTTTCGTTAGCCTCCCTGTAAAAGTGTATGCTAAGTGCCTTGAAAACGATGCTCCGAGATAATGGGATCAAAGCTGGAGGATACCCAGTGCGGTTGCCGTCCTCCTCACAGCACTACAGACCAAATTTCCACTCTCCAGCAAAGAAGAAATCTTGGAAATGTGCCAAAAACATCTTTACATGTTTTTCCTCCCTAGAGGAAGCAGATGACCGGGTCCCTTGCGAAACGTTTGGAGAGTGTTGCAGGAGTCGATAGCCTTTTGTTACTGGACATCAAGTCACTGTATTCCTGCTCAGAAGTTTTTGTCTGTGTCGGCGGAGTTGAATCACAACCATTCACAGTGGATGTTGGACTCCGACCAGAATGTGTGGTGTTACTACTCCTCTTCCCAGTTTATACGAATTGAGATGGACAGTCACAGCCGAGTCGACAAAATCAGCACTAAAAGACAGATATTTTGTCTCTCCAGAAATCCAAGTCTGTGTACGCTGCAAGTGAACGGCATTACATTACAGCAGATGGAGAGGTTCAAGTATCTTGGGGACGGTGTTCAAGAGTGACTGAAGGCGGAACAAGAAGACTGATTCACGAATTGGCAATACAATCACAGTCAGGGCCACAGCCAGCTGATATTTTCTGGGGGTGCAAAATGAATACAGCTTGTTGTTGTACCTAACAACTGAACATGTTTTAAAAATTTCTGGGGTTCAATTGTCCAGCTTCGGACCTGAACAGTCTTTGTTCCGATCTTGGCCTATGATCATGAATCTTGGGTAATGACTGAAAAAGTCATATCTCAAGTACAAGCGGCGAAGATGGGATTTTTTGCGAACAGTTCATGGTGTGACACATACAGTAATGCGAAGCTATGAAATTCGTAAATCTCTGAATGTGAGCCACTTCTCGTCTGAAACAAAGATATCACTGCTACTTTGGTTCGGCGTTGTGACCAGAATGTTCCAGGAAACATCGGCAAGTGAAGTCCTGGTGGGTACACCCACGGGAAAGCGGCCTAAAGGTCGACTAACGACCAGGTGGAGTGATAACATCTCCGATCTTGCTTGGCTACGTCTAGGAGTGGAGCCAGCAGAACTATTTGAAATTGCTGAAAACCTTGAGGTGTTTCGTGTCTTCCTAGTTCTGCTGCTCCCGCGAATCTTCCCAGAAAAAAGTCGGTATGAAACTGAATGAAAAAGGAATACTTTAAGTGTCAAGGTACCTCCAGAACGTATTTTACTTTTTTCTCTCACCAAAAGTGACATGCTGATCCCTTTGGTCTTGTTAGTTCGTTCTGGAACGTCCTCGTGCCTTGCAAGTCTTTTTCTCTTCTTTTATCTCAACTTGCTGCGACGGTTCTGTGGAGCGCTCTTTCACTCGTTTTGCTCCTGGCATGGTGAAAGGCAGGACCACGAAAGCTACTTTATTGGCTTGGTCGAATTTTGTTCATAACTCCGCAAACAATTACGTTAAAGAGTTTTTATTTAGGGGTTTAAAAAGAAAGGGAATTTTGTCTAGTTTTATTTCGGAAAAGGGTTAAATGGCTCTGGGTTTTTCACAGGCTCCCAAAACGTCATTGGATCGCCTCGTGACGTAAAACTGCTCTCTAAAAATCTAAATCTGAAGTACCCAATTTTTTTAATCCAAGGTACAAGAATTTCTGCATCTTTTGATGCTTCGATTAGCTCTATAGCACTATCGTTTGTGAAGTTAAGACCGAAAGTGCACGAGCCACTAAACTGGCTTTTCTGGTCCTTAAAGGCATTACAAGGGCCATAATGNCTAATCTTCACACCAAAACGGAAGAAAGTTTTTTTTGACAACAAAACAACAATTGCAATATTTTTTAAAACGCCAAACTGCCCATTGGAGCATCAAAATTCGTCCAAACCACCAAATTTGTAAACAATTAACGTGTTAAATAATGGTAATAGTTACATCCTTCATAACATTTTGAAGTACATATATAGTTAGTTTACGTACAAAATAAAACAACGCGGATTTCCCCCAAAACTCACTGGCACCCAATGCAACCCTGGCGAAAAAAACGCCTGGCACCCAAAGTGGTTAAGAAAGTGACGCAATGATCGCTCGGTACCATGATGGTATGCCTTCTTTAAAATTCCAGGGGTGCATTGCATAGGCACACACCGACATGTAAAGTTCTATTACAAGCATAGGTTTCAAGGTTTTGTGAAACCTCTATATAAATTACTGTACCTGAACCGCTTCGATTCGCAGCTCAACAGTTTTAAATGAATTTCGCGGGGATTGGGGTTCAAGAGCATTTTTGGGATAATTTTGGGGCGCTGATTTCAAAACTGTTGTCAGATTTTCCATATGTAGTCAAGTTTTTGTGTTATTTGATATTTTAGATTTATGCCATTGTAGCTTTTTAAGCATACTGTTGCAAAAGAGGGTTATACATTTCGTGATTTGTTAAATTTGCTAACATGTTATTTAAACACTAGTGACTTCTTGTAATAACAATGATTTGTAAACTAGTTCATGAAGAACAATGTGCAGCGTAGAAAACATACAGAGGTTAAACAAACACAAAACTTCATTTAGTGTACTGTATACTAGCAACTGCGACTAACAAAACACAGATGAGAAACTGCACAGATATTATGGTCATGCAATGCAAAGATTGTGGTGACAAAAATCGTTAAAATGCAAAGAATAACACAAACTTTAGGGTTAGGGTCAGAATAACACAAACATGATAGGATACTCTTTTTTCATGACAGAAAAGATTGCACGCTTGCTAATCCTGAAATTGCCTTTTCTGTGTTTTTTCGGGAGTAGCTACTGCCAGCAAACTCTCTATTTAAAGCACCAGCAATAGTATGCCATCATGTGGTATTCCAGGTCCCTGGTATCTTTTCTCCATAGTTTTTATATTTTGGTGAAAGGACTCTCCTTGCTCTTCAATTATGCTTCCAAGTTTTCAGGAAAATAGTTTACATAACTATGAAGAAAATGAACCTCCACACTCATATTACACCCTAATTCTTCGTAAGCATTTAACAGCTGTTTCAAAAGGTCGTGATAGTTAGCTTTAAAATTTCAGAGGGAGTTTTCGACAACTGCTGTAAAGGACCGCCAAGCATTTTTTTTCTAGGGTTGTCATCAGTGGCGTACGGTGGCCATTTTGGTAGGGTGTTCACCAGGCTCGCAACCAAAAACTGTGGAGGTTCACCAGCCGTGGTGGTTGCCACATATCAGAAGCCATTCGAACACTTGAACAGATTGTCAGTTGATCGTGATAATCAAACCACTCGGAACACGTACACTGGAACGTCGAGGGCGCGAACAAGAATTACCTAATTTCATTTCTCGTGACAAAATCTTTTCAATTGAATTCACTGATAAGAAATAAATAGCATTTTCGACATGGGATATTCAAATTAATCTACTGGATAATTACGTGTTAGGAAGCATCCGTTTTTTGACTGCTATCAACACTCCACATTTTAGCGTTAGGCTACTTTGCACGTGAGCCTAGACTCATCACTACTAAAGTCAGTAATATTCAGTTTCGTGCATTCTCATTTAAAAAATCGTCCAAACTGTAACAGTAATCATTACACAGACAAACCACACCACCTACACCTAGCCAAACCAAAGTAGGCTATTTCAACCTGAAGCAAAACCCATCTGTACAAGTCCACTGCAAGGAATCCAACCTACTGCATAGCTTGTTTCCACTGTGCAGATTAAGCAGAAACGCTAGCAAAACAACGCGTGACGTTACCAAGGTGTTCAACAGGCAAAGTGAACACCTTGACTGTTTTAAAAGTGCTATTAGTGTGGCTCTACCGGCTTTTTCCTTTTCTATGTTTATTTATTTACCTTCGGGTGTTCTTTAAGAACCTGCAGTCATGCTTGAGCAGGCAAGCAATAATCGTTCGGCCGTTTTAAGAAACATACCCGCTGCATGGGAAAACAATACAAATAAAGGCCATTTTTGGCATTAATCACTAACGAATGACTTAAAACCGATTTTCAAATTTTTTACTTCATTTCCAGGTGTCCACTGAACACCTTGAACGCCCTGAATATCCGCCAGTGGTTGTCATGGTAAGCGGAAAATATATGTCCTGTATTAAACGTCGTATCTGAGGCCATCAAAAATTCCTGCCCTCAACTTCACAGTGAAGTGCAGAGAACTTTTCACACAACTATGCAAAGCAGTCACTTTCCCAATTTAAAACTTTTACAAACTGTTTCATCAATCCCAGTTTGATATGGAGAGGAAGAAGTAACACCTTGTATGGATTAATCAAAAGAGAGTGTATAATATTCCTTTCACAAATCTCAAAACCCCTCTTTGACCAACTTTGCCGAATCGAATGCTCTCGGCGAGCCCTGCTGTCCCACAGACACAAGAAACACGGAAATTTTGTGTGTCCACTTTATTGCCCAACCAATATGCACAAATTCTACTAATTCTCCGCAAACCTTCCAGTCATGCTCATAAACTATGGTACCAGGCACAGACTATTCTGACATAGGATTTTATTGTAGTTACCACTTATGAATAGGCTGCTGCTAACTCACTCCTTGTGGGCCTACGCAGTTCAACAACAGCTGATAAAGTATTTAGGCATTTAAAAGCACCATCAGTGACTAAAAAATCTGCTTTCAAGTCAATCATGGTGGGAGTTTACTTTTGAAACTGTTGGTGAGGCTTTACAATATTTTGCAAACAACCGCAAAACGTATGCTCTGTAGCGGCTGATTCTGACCAGATGGAAGAAAACGGATGCAATTTTTTGACTCAGCGCACCCCAAAACCCCCAAATTCGTTACAAACTTCAAGTCCCCAAAATCCTGTATACCGGTGCAAGCACTGGCGCCTCTAATTCGTCTCCGCTTCTTTCAGTCCCGCGCCCGCTATAATTTCGGCGAAGCCTTGTAAATCATAACTCGCCAGCCGATTGGGCTAGAAAGCTGTTCAAACCATCTACGGATTCAACAAGTCTTTCAGTTTCGATTGAAAAAAATGATTTGATGTGGGTGTAGGGTTGTCTCTTGGTGACGTCACAACGATGGCATGTTTTTAAATTTTTGACTGGCCCTGGGCGCCAATCCAATGAGTCATTTTTTGGATCAAACATTTTTTGGAAACTAGACGATCATCCGCGTGTTTAGAGCCCTTATTTGACCTTCTAGCATATTTGGAACCAGAATTATGGCCCAAAAACCACGTTTTGCACAAAAATCCAAAAACTGCAGAAAAAGCATGAGTCTCCAACTGGCGGCTTGCGTGGCCAGCTATAACTCGCCAGACGCTAATGCTAGAGAGCTGTTCAGACCTCCAAAGACTCGTGACGTCTTGTAGTTAGCACTGAAAACAAAACTTTTGAGATTTAGGTTTGGGGTTTTCGGTGGATGTCAGAATTGGGGTATGTTTTACTANTTTTTTTTCATGACGTCATCGCCTGGACAATGAGCCGAAATTGTGACTCAAAGTTTGGTTGGATTCTAAGCTGTCNTATGAGTCTTTAGAGCCCTTGATAGATTTCCTAGATCTTCTGGTGCCAAAGTTACAGCGAAAAGACCGGAAATCTTGTAGTAATCCCCTAGGGAATTACTGGGGACTCCCCTAAATAATTTCCGGAAGTTTGGCTATAATTTTAGAACCAGAAATGCTAGGAGGTCCAACAAACCCTCTAAAGACTCGTATTGTAGCCTAGAATCCAACAAAACTTTGAGTCACAAAATCGGCTCGAATCGTCGGCTCCCAGGGGATGAGACATTATCCAAATGTAAACAAATATGCATATACATCCTCTCATTATGCAAACATCAACAAAAAACCCTAAATCTCAAAGCTAAAAATTTTTTTTGGTCTGAGCTACAAGTCTTCACGAGTCTTTAGAGGGCTTGAACAGCTCTCTAGCCTATTCTGGCGACGAGTTAGGGCCATATGCAACATGGTTGATATTCAACCCAGGTTTTCTTTTGCAGGGGTAGAAATTTTGACCACTTTTTGCTTTTTATGGCATAATTCTGGCTCCAGATATGGTAGAAACCAAATCAAGGGCTCTAACGTCTCGGATGATAGCCTAGTTTCGAAAAAAACTGAGCGAAAGAATTGGCTCACTGGATTGGCGTCCAGGGCCGCGAAAAATAGGCCAAAAAACGCAAAAACAGCCCCACTTGTGACGTGCCCCCGGAGAACCTCTAACCCAAAACAAAAAATTTTTTTTTTCAATCTCATATAGAAGAATTGCTGAATCCATAGATGGTTTGAACAGTTTTCTAGCTCTAGCGGCTGGCGAGTTATAGCATTGCAAATCTCCGCCAAAATTTTGGCGGTCGCGGGACTTAAAGGGTTGTTTTTTTGCCACGTAAACTTTCGATTGCTTTTTAAACGTAGGATCCATGCTACGACACTGTTGGAACGATCCCACGACGAAAAAGAGAGCAAAGCGGTTCGCCTAACCGACCCCAACAGTCGACACTTGATGTCGTTGTGGCTTGACAAGTTAGTCTGAGAGATCGGCAAACCTTTCCGCGGATTTTTGGGCCACTGTTCTTGACAAGTCTAGGCCTCCGAACAGTGGTGATTCTAGAATGAAAAAAGTGGGGGCCACTGGAAAAAGTAAGTGGGCCAACATAAATGTCTATCTTGCATGGTGATTTTTCATTGTTTTGTATGTTAAGTTGCTATGACCCTATTAAACGCAACAGAGGCTTGTGAATATCTTTAAATATGAACTAGCGTTATAACTAGAGACACCTAAACGCCGCTGCAGATGCAATCACACACGTGTATTGCTATGTAGAAAATTCTGTGCTAACCATGCAACTTCCACAGCACTGCACATGCAAATCGAAACACTATTTTCCGTACACAATTGTGCCGGCCTCATATGAACGAAAGCAGCTTTAGACAGCACCGGCCTTGGCAAGTGCGGGGCCCAAAACAAGACCCAGGCGCGGGGCCCATCTAAGCAATGGAGTTATAACGTCATTGTGCACACTCAACCGTGCTATGACATTTTTGATGGTAATGTTTTAACAATATAAATATAAAAAAGATGGCAAATTATTGGAGCTAATCTGTATCTGTGTCCCCAGCTGCGTCCATGTTTATGACTAATATCATGCTGCTCTGTTGGAAATCAGACAGTGTACCGCTGCCAACATAATCAAACTGAAAGTTGTAAAGGAAACTCTGCAATGGAGATCCGAGTGGCTAGCGCAAGTGCAAAGTTTCATCAATCAATCGCAACTGGCAAGTGAATTGAACTTACAATGCAACTATTTCACTCTTGTTTAACGACAAGATTGGGCACATGATCAAATAACCGCTTCAGGAAGCAATACACGAAAAAAACATCCTTCACATAAGAGCAATCCATGCATCCCCCAAAGTTCCCCAAAGCCCAATTTTATATTTATTCATAATGTATGAAATTGGAACGCAAACTGCTCTTTGTGAATTAGAAATGTAATGTACAAAGATTTTGCAACTACTGTACGACGTCACAGATATACAAACACTTATCAAACGCAATATATAATGCGCATGCTTGATTGATGAATTAAAAGCATTCCGCCCCGTAATATATTGACAAACAGAAACGAGTGTGCTGGATAACATTCACAATTTTTGCCTTGCCTAGTTTAAGCTGCTGGTTTTAAGTGTCCTTTGCGTTTATGAATCTGGATCTGAAGTAATGATTTTTCTACCTTTTTACGCTCTCAAATAGATAAAGCACAATGAAGCTTTGGCGGGCCGTCAAATGATGAAACTACTTGCACAACCGACAAATAACACGGCACCATTTTGGACAAAGAAAGGAGGCAATTCAAGTGCAAACACTTCACAAAATTTTGCGCTAGTTTGCATGAAATTTTTGGCTTTCACGGGTTCAACCTCTCATCTTTTGTCATTTGTTTCAATTTGGTAGAGTTCATTTTACTTTGACAAAACATTAAAATGTCTATATAGTCTATGTTAAAATCTTCCATGAAGCAAAACTACAGGCTTTTGTCAAAAAGCAGATGACCCTCAACCAAACAAGTACTTTCCAAAACAGAATGATATTTCGAGAATTGAATAGCATTACGTTGGAAGAAATGCCAAGTTAATACGACAGATACTCGCCTTAACATGTTCATTGGGAGTTGAATCATTGCATGCCTGGTTGGCAATAACTGTAGGTCTACTAGAGTTTTAATGGACACCAGTAACAACCATAAAAAGTGGAACATATGGGAGCGCAGACATAACGCCCTAGCATGAGAATTGAACACAAAATTTAAAGTTCCTTAGAGTAATATCATCGTTCTTTCAGACGAGATAACTATTTTCTAACAGTGAGATTTAAAAGCCGTTTCTATAACTCTTTAGCGCAAGGATTATCTGGCAAAAATGAACAACCGGGTCTGACCGCCATGGCGCGGGGCCCCCAGAGGGGCGGGGACCAATGCATCTGCATTCGGATGCATCCGCTTAAGGTCGGCCCTGACTTTAGAAAGTGAAAACAATTCACATGAAAGCGAAATGGTTCCAATCACAAATTCCATCTTGTCATAGGGCAAGTAGGCTGTTGATAGCCAACTAGTTTCGTCAAAATATTCTTACTACAAAACACATTAAAATAGACGATCTGCCAACGGATTGGTGACAACTGACTAAATCCGTTTTTGTGGTAGCTTATGAACATTTTGTGATTGTGGTGTAACCATAACAATGTTATGCAACTCCTATTGCGAGTGTGCAGCGTGGATAGGGTGAGGACTATTCAATGCAGTATGCAGTTAACAGCATCGAGGTTTCGGCACCAGTGGCGCCTAAGTAGCATAGTAGCGCCACAGTTAGGTGTGCATCGGCGTGTACCTGATGGCAAGATGTAAAAGTAGGCGTAAAACCTATTTTGCAGAATATTCCTAACAAAGTCGTTCCATTTTATTATTCGCATTGAATTTTCCTCTGACTGATTCTCAAAAGCTGACTTTTCAACCCTGTGTGTATTTTTGACTGCCTTCTCACATGTGAAACACACACTAACTCTAAACCGAAAAAGATTCAGAAAAATAGACAATGAGCAAAATAATTCTCACACAGATTCCTGCTCAGGCTACGTTTAAACTTTATATCATCATCACCTCAACGTAACTTAATCCTTCGTTTATCATGTTGACTGTCAAATTCATCAACGAAATCATCTAAATCTGTTTTTCAGCTAGTACCTTTCAATTTAAAGTATATCAATGTTACCCAATCCTTCACTGGTAACGGAATTTCTGGGAAATGCCTTCACTAATTTCATTTTTAAAAAATTTCTCTCGCATGAAGCGCTGGTGACAGAGTTACAGCTACCAGTAACAGTCAAACGCAGCTTTTTTTGTAGCTATAAATGACAAAACTGTTCGAGCGATATAGACAGCTTCGACTCTGTCCGAAGCAAATTCTTTGCCATAGTTATTTCACGTTTTAAATCATTTTCACTAAATGAATATGATACGTTAATTTTTCAAGTGTATTTCTGATAGATGTGTTTGACCACCGGGGCAAAGAGCTGAAATACGCGAAAGAATTGCTTCTGAATCATCACAGAAATCCATAAAAAATTCTATAGCGTTGCAGGACATGTGGGTAGAGTTAAAACTGTAATCACGAACCACTTATATAAGATGTTTCGAAGTCGTATACACAAGGCAGCCGAATGCAATACCACAGCCAGTATAAATTGAGATAAATTAACTGAAACCAGTTCTTAATGTTTTCACAAATCTTTTGCTGCTGGGATAAGCAACAATCTACATTCATTCAGCGTGCCGTCTTCGAGTGACGAAGGTTAACGACCATAGCTCTCCATAGGGTCCTGCCGTTAGCTTTCTTAACACAGTTTACGTAATTATCTTGAGTACACAGTTCAATATCCTTCACCCATTCCCTTCTCTTTCTTCCTCTCCCTCTCTTCCCTTCAATGTGTCCTTCCAACAACTCTGTCTGCTTTCCGTTAGCTCTAATTAAATGTCCAAAATATTTTTGTTTCGTGGTTTGAATGTCCAGGAGAAATTTTTCTTTTTCATCGACCATATGTAGGACTTGTTCGTTGGTAATTCTATCCATATAGGATATTTTAAGCATTCTCCTATAGATCCATAGTTCGA
>JGI24158J21664_10009473_pt1 | contig 12998 bp, 6 predicted proteins | sample Ectturendosymbi3_FD_21664 | JGI IMG/M metagenome (IMG submission 21664) | reverse complement strand
GCTGCCCAAGTGGTGGCGTATCAGAGTCAATCCTGTGTTTATACACGCCGCATATACCGTTTCTTCAGAACCAAACTCTCATATGATTGGTCCTTGTCATTCATCGCGTTAGAAGAACAGAAAATACATTTCCTGCAACCTTTACCATCAGAATAAGCCTAGGGCAGGGTTTGTGTAAAACATTAATGAGGTCACATGTTGTTATTGCTTTCAAAGCCCTCCATTCGACCTAAAAACAACGCGAAAACTACAGATTGAAATGAGATATTGCTGAAGATCTCAGCAAGATTGCCTGTGATCTTAAACAAACAGGATTATATTTTTATCTGATTTTTTGGCGATTTATTCCAATAAGACTTGCTGCAAGATTTTACGCTTCACTTTTGGAACATTCAGCTTTTTCGAAAAGGAGAATGAACGCACCTTACTTGTCTTCCCATGTTATAATTTTAATACGATAGGTAAGCTTTTTTAGCAGATGTTTGAGAAGTAGTAACTGAACTCTGGGCAAATAAACAAGAACATAATGTCTCCAAAAGTATTCTCATGGTACTAGTTTGGTGATGACCTGTCGCTGTTACCTATAACTAGATTAAAATGTGTTTCAAAACGTAGTGGCATTAATGTCAGTTTTTATAGATCTTTGGTTTCGTCTGATAAAATAAAGAAAACTTGCATTTATCCGTGCGTCACGTGCATTTGCGTCACGCATAAAAGTAGAAGTAAAAGGATAAGTCCTTCTGAACAACAGTTTTGTAAAAGCCGAAGAGTTCAATCGGTCGTGTTCGTGTCCCTGAGGTTTGCGCCAAATTTCTATAAGAAATGAGTTAGTAACATCATCAAAGTAGAGCAATTACTGTTTAAAAAGTTAAAATTACGGTGATCTTTTTTTAAATTTAAAACAATTTCTTTCTCGCTTGGCATTTCTAATATTGTTTCTGGTGGTATGGGCGGTGAGTAAGTTGTGTGAAGGATGCACGCTAACTAATTTTTTGAGGATTAGTCATGGACTGATTTTATTATAGGAGTGTCGTTTGGCATCACCGCTTTTCTTGTCTGAAAACCAACTGCTACAAAAACAGTCGTAAAGCCCGTTTTACATTGTTTTTTTTATCAGTAAAGTGCAAATCAACCCTTAAGTAACCGAAGAGCAGAAGAAGTCTTACGTGCTTGTGACTTTCAGGGACCTTGCCTTACATAAAAATTATTGCAACTTTGCTTTCAAATTGTGGCTTGCAAACCTCAGTGCTCATCATAGTAGATGGACGAAATCGTGTTCCCATCGTTAATATATGCCTTTCCACTAAAAAGTGACGATTGTGGTTCAATGAATCCAATGATCGTTGTTTGCAGCAGATGTACTACTACAGTTTATATCGGACAATATTGCCTGTGGATTATAAGCCAGTGTCATGGAGCAAAGTTTACATCACGACTAGCTTGTTATTTTCCTTGCGTCCCAGGAGTGCGACCTGCAACTTCATTTAAATTGCTTGTAACTTTTAAGTTTGTCAACTACAGCAGCAAGGCACAATTTTTATCTGAACTACTTGAATGGCTGAATACAATCTTATTATTAGCAATTATAATTGACCTTCGGCGGACAAAATAGAACAACATTGATATCATGCTTCGATGCAGGGCGTCTAGGAAGCGATCTTCTCGCCATAAACTTGCAGCGGGGCAGAGAGCACGGCAATGCAGGTTACAACGCATACAGAGAGCTCGCTGGCCTCACGAGAGCCACAACGTGGAGCGATTTCGTTGAGATTCCTCTCGACAGGAGAACCAGACTCCAGAAATTGTACAGGTTGGGCCTTTTACTTTAGTAACTTGAATTTCGATTTGTCTTTGCCAATCTTTCTGCAATAACGTTTGACTTAAAAACATAAACGTATTCAACATTGTTTGATGGTCATTTTAGGATAGTTGCAAAGTCCAACATCTTTGGAGATTGATTCCAATTTTGTCTTTTCTGCCAATTTCTCTTTCTGAAGTTATTTCATCAACTTCGACTTTGTATTTTTGTATGAATCCAGTTTGATTACATTTAATTTTCGATATCTTTTTTAGAAAGTAGATTGCAAAGAACTGACTTCTTTGATTGGTCATGTTCCAATGCAGACATGTCGATGATGTGGACCTTTTCATTGGAGGAATTTCAGAGAGAAGCGTTCAGAGGGGTGTGGTCGGACCCACCTTTGCATATTTGATTGCCCACCAGTTTCGAGACATCAAACGGGGTGATCGCTTCTGGCATGAAAACGGAGGGTAAAATCAAGTGTTCACTCCGGGTATTTGAAAAGGGGTTATATAACAGCTACGGGTGCAGGCTCATGCAAGCATTTAGTTGTGTTTACGTTTGTCTTGAGAAAAAAAACAATCTAACTTACGTACGGCCGTAAACAAAATATGTCACTTTGTTCAATACTTATTGTGAAAATATTTGATTTTTGTTCCTCAAAATAGCCTGTGGACAAGCAAACCGCTTTCTCTGCATGAACGCGAATTTATATGAGCGTTTTTTCTGTTAAACCAAAGCAAAACTGTGCTATTAATGTTTTTGCAGAAAAATATGCTGGAAATTAACTCATACTGCAAGACTTACTAACTTGTTTTATGGGCATTTCCTTGCTTGTTACAGCAGGTCTAATCTATATAAAAATTTGAAAAAGAAAAACTGGCAAAAGCTTAACAAAAGCAACTCAAACCAGTGCCGGATGAAGGTAGCGCGGGCCTGTAGCATATTAACAGTGCGGGGCCCTATGTCAAAAATACACTTGAACAAGTGAACAACTGTTAAATCATAAATTCTGTGGGCATCCATGTGACTATCATTAGGCATACTGAATTTGTTAAGAACGAAATACTTGGCACTAAATAGCAACTGGTGGACTTCATGTGCCACCTATCTTTTTTACCAAAAACGTATATACGTATCTTTTTACCAAGAAGGAATACATTACTGTACATCTCACAAACACAGTACAGAGGCACTAATTAATGCTTCCGAACTCAACAACAAATTTGATCATTGCTATACCTAGACAGTATAGTCTCAGTATAAGGGTCGAAGACTCGAAGTCGATTGTCAGTAGCAGTAAACCTTTTGCATTCTCTACTAGGTTTTGCCATAGCGAGTTTGCTTATAACACTGGTAGTGTCTATTTCTCATAGAAGATCATGCTCTTTAGAATCAGGCTATTCAGCTTGTTTTGGCTAGTGGTGCTCCTTCGCTGATTCTACCATCTTAAGTTTAGAAAATGACCGTTCTCCACTACAGTTGGTCACCAAGAGAGTTAAATAAATGCGCAAATCATTTACCACATTTGTAAAAAAGACTCCCAGTACCAAAGGCGGATCCAGGGGGGGACGATTGGGGCGATCAACCACCCCTAAAACCTACGAAAGTAAGTTTGTTCGCCATGATTTTGTGCAAGTCGGAAAACAGCATTCCTGATAGTGTTTCCAATTCGGGGCAAAATTTTAAAACCCGGGTTTCGGGTAGCTGACAAAAGAAACACGTTTTTTATCGGGTTTTGAAATGGATGCGATTTTGAGCGATAAAACTAAACAATTGTGAATTTACTACTGTTGGTCCCTGCGCAATTTATTAGAGAATTAATAATTCAGTTAAGCACGGTTTTTAACTGATGTTTATTATACTTGCGCATGACAATCAAAGCACACTTTCATCATTCAGTCTGTTTCTGAGTTTTGTGGCAAATAGTCCCGTGGCTGTAAAAGCCCTCTCTGGTTCCGCTGATTTGGGCTTGATTGTAATTAAGGCATGAAACAGTTTTTTAAGGTTATTTGACCTCTCTTTGTAGCCTCAAAAAGACTTCTTTTTCACAGTTTGTGATCGGATCTCTTCCTGTTCTGGAATAGTTTTATGGTCATCACCCTCAAGGATAACATGGATTCTGTGCTTTGATTTCAAATGGTTGATCAAACTTTCGGTGCTTGAACCACCTGCGTTTGTCTCACGGAGCACAAATTGCACTTTGGTGTTGGTTGAGCCTTATTTGAAGAGAGACGGCTCTAAGCTTCTGATTTTCTATGATTACTAACGTCTTTAAACTGTAAATGAATGTAAACTGTAAAAAACGTCTTTAAATGAACTAACACATAACAGCTTATAAATGAACTAACTTGTAACTACAAAACTACGGCATACCTTTGAAGAACTACCTCACGTGGTAGTTATTTAATTAGGTTAGCGAAAAGACTGAAGTTTGCGTAGACACTTATTATGTACAAAATGACCTCACGATCCGTCTAAATAGGTCAATTAAACGAAAATATGAACGGACCAACAACGAACGCACGATGGTCATATAGCAAAACCCGCACCTCGTGGCTCATGGTAATAATTGAAAATTCAAACGTGCTAATTTGGCCGTTACACGTGCAATCTGCAACTTCAGTGTTATCAGAATTACTAATATTTGAATACAATAGCAAATTCAGGTTTTTTGACATACCCGGGTTTGGTAGTTGAAAAAACCCGGGTTTCGGGTAGGAGAAAATAGCTCAAAAAAACAGGTTTCGGTTTCGGGAAAACCCGAGTTGGAAACACTACTTCCCGATATAAGGCCATTTTGCCGTCAATTCCTTTCGCCACAGCAGTGTTGTGAAGTATACTTCATCTCTCTTACAGTAATGAACCGGTGATGAGACTTGAATGCCTAATATTACTGACATCAGCCCCCCGCAAAACTTACTGCCTGGATCCGCCCCTGCCTAGCACAACATTTTTAAATGCCATTAAAAGCACTATAATCAAGCAATATCTCGAAGTTGCTGCAATTTGGCCTCATTGCTTGAGTGGTCCCATAATAATGCAAATAACTGCAAAATACTTTAATTTGGAAATCACAGTGTAATGTAGCAGCACTCAATTGACAACCTTTGCTTAATTGCTCATGGCAAATGTAGCAAAATAGTGACTTGTTGGACTGAAAAAATTCTATACATTGATCGGGGGTGGATAATAGGGGAGGCAAAAGAGGCGGTTGCCTCTGGCCCCTCTTTCAGAGATGCCGTGAGGGCCCCCCTTTTGAGAGTTTCGCACTTATTTTTGCATTGGTTTGTTAAATAACTTATCAATCACTCCAGCTACAGTCACATTTCAGCTCTGAAGCAAGTAATATGTTTGTCAAAATAAAGCAAAAATTGTATGCAAATGTGCCAAAAGGGCCCTTCAACAACTTTAATGCGTAGAAAAAGAACAATTTAAAATCAAATGACTTCAAACAATTTGCAATGTAACATGGACTTCTTGCCGAAGCAAATTTCCAGACAAATGAAAAGTTTACTTGCTTTCAGCGAATGGAGTTTCTGTATAGCAAATGTAAAATATAGGGCCCGCTTTCTGAAAGTTTGCCTCGGGAACCTAAATTCTAATACCCACCCTTGCATATGATAAAGAACAAATTTAACAGAAAAGACCGCCGGGCAGGCCCGTCGCCAGGATTTAGCCGCAGGGGGGGCCAAAAACCAGAAGGAGGGTCCAAAAACCAGAAGGGGGCCACATTTTTAAAATACAGTATTGGATGTATGCAGCAACCGGTGAGCCAAACGTGAAATGGGGGGCACCGATGTCAAATGGGGGGACCGGGCACCACTGCCCCCCGCTGGCGACGGCCCTGCCGCGGGGCCCCGAAATGCGCGAAGCCCGTAGCAATTGCTACATGTGCTACTATTGTTAATCCGGCACTGACTCAAACCCTCATCGAGTGGCAAACTGCTTGTAATTATCGTCAGTGGTCATTTCAGAATATTGGCAACTTCCGCCCAAGCGTTTTTCAGGAATTTCCACGTTATGTTTAGAAGTTAGTGGTGTGTGCTAATATTAGCGTGCCGTAAAGCAAGATTCCGTCACTCAGAAAATAGATGTTTGGGTGTGGTGACTTTTTGCATTGAGCAATGTAATTTTAATGTAAGCGTTCACGAAATAGAAAGATCCACAACCATTTTGAAGTTATCAGCTCAGATTTCTTTGTCTCTGCCTACACTTGACAGTTTCTGAAAACTGATCATTGCTTAATGTTAATTTTGAAAAAACATTGTTTAGGTCAGCTGCAAGCCATTCGAAAAATGACATTTTCGCGATTGATATGCGATACGGTTGGCAGAACCAAAACCATTCAACCGAATCCTTTTCTTCAGGCCTCAGTTCCGGGCAATAGCAGAAAGCCTTGCAACCATTTTCCGCAGCTTGATTTAAACCCTTGGATTTCTAGTCATCTTCAAACGCATAGAAAAGGTATTACCATATCTAGTTTTGCAATTTTTGCAACATTGTTGGCGGCTTTAAGTTGGTGCCCGATAGCACGAACCTGCAACAAGCAAGTAATAAACGGATTGAATTTATTTCTCAGTTTTTTGTGTGTACCTATCAACTTGTCTGAAAAGCCAAAGTTTGAGCATTTTCTAAAAACATTCTTAATGGAGACGTAGATTCGACTTTTTAATGCAGCACCAATCAACTGTACAAAATTTTTTCAAAACACGTTACAAACTATTGCCAAGATCATTGCCCCAGAATGATTGATACTCCGGAAATTTACAGTAACATCTCCGAATTTGATCTAAACAAATGTAATACTTCAGTGCATCCACAATTTAAGTGAAGCAAAGGTCCGTGCGTGATGCTGGTTTTTATGAAAGCTGTTAGGCTTACGTTAAAATACTGGAGTCGCCACAACTGATATAAAAACGTAAATCTCGCGGTTGTTGGGAATGGCTCAGAACTTTAGAAGAATCCAAAAGTTTTTGTTGTACGACCTCGACAGGTTGAGTAGGCATATGTTTTGTGGCACTGATGTAAAAAAAGCTACGTGATACGTCATGTTGTATAAAAACGCCATATATATTTTCTTATTTTTTGATTTGTCACCTCTGAAAAGTACATTAACCTCATTTACAAAAACTGTATTGTTGGATTGAAAAGCTAAATAACAAACGCTTTGAATTTTATCTAAAAATGAGACATACAAACTGGTAAACAATAAAAATGTTTGCAGAACAGGGCGCTTTAGAAAGTACGGCTTGGTTTCCACTATTCTTGGAATCCGGCTGGACCTTAGATCCCGTGGAAGCCTTGAAATACTTTCTCCAGTACCGCTCTGATGACGTATGTCACAACGTCGTTGAATCCGAGACACGCGACGTTCAAGGAAAGAGCCAGATTCGCTTCAAATGCCCTCCAGGAACTATAAGAGGATCCGATTATCCACCGTCGGATGTCAAGGGCGGTTAGTGAGGGTTTGCTGGAACCACATCTAAGCCAATGAATGAATTTGAATCTGTAACGCTTGCATGTAACAATGCTTTCGTTGTCTAAGATCTGAGCTAAAGTTTATTTTAAGTTGTAAACTGCAAAGGCAGAATCACTTATTCTGCAATGAAGGGATTAGTAAAATATCTAGAAAAGAAGACATAGATAGAACCTAGCAACTCTACCCAACTATAGAGAGATAATACCTCTTGTTTCTTAATATCTACAGAAATGCGATATACCACTCTTCCACCACATGAACTATGTCAACAGCAAACAATAAATCGCCCTGTGCCGCTGCATTCAAGCACAACTTTTTTCTGATCCAGCATACAGTATTTCTGCCATGAAACTGGTTTGCACAAAATATATTGCTTGTTTTGAATAGACACAATTTTGCGTATTTTTTTATGAAACCACTTTTTCCTACCAGTACAACGACGACTTTTTAAATGCAAAAAAGTTTGCATTTTGCCTGATTGGTATCAGATGGTAAAAGTTTTGTCAAAGATACCATTTCAACGATTTTTTCTCAACAATCAATTAGAAACAGCATTTGAATGTTTGCACATTTCTGATAGCAAGCAATCCACATTGTTTAACACCAAATGTGGTTGGCTACCTTGATTTTGTTTAAAAGATCTACTTTTCCAAGGGCTATTTTATGTTGCTTGGCCACTTCCACGCACTGCTAATGAAAATTAGAACACATATTTCAATGATCCTGAAATTATCTTTCATCGTAAAATACACTTGAGGTCCACGGTAAAAATTTCTGCCGTTGCTGTTTTGCAGCGTTATGGACAGATTGGGAGGATAGAGCGGATCCGACGTTCGCTTTGTTTAACGACGAGGAACGGCGAACTCCGAACCACAAATGTGTCCGACCTATCGCTATTCAAGCTCAGACCGTAAACGCGGTAAGTGCTTCGGCGAGGGAAAATCCGGAAAGCGGTTTCGTGGTTAAAGGTTGCTTATTTTTCTTAAGCAGGGCTACACAACCTTTACGCAGTTGCCGACCGCGTTACGTTTATTTTTGTGAATTACGGCCGCCACTGAGTCAAATTTTTGTATATTTTTTTGCATTGCTTCTAATCTGCTTCCACACACTGAGCCTAGTCTGCTTCTGCACGTCCTTTGGGCCATCTTTCTATTTTAAGCATCTCGGTACAATAGACAAAGAGTTTTATTAATGCACAGCCTTCGTAACTAATATTTGAAATGGCATGTGCAATGTGCACGGCCGCGTAAATTTCTACCGAAGGCAGCAGGTTGTGCAACCCGTTCTAAACATGACATAAATCAAATAAAATCATTGCTGACTTTGTTGTAGGTTGTTATGAGATCAGTGGCTTACTTTGCATAGGCCAGCGCATTGTTTTAAATTGGACCATAGCAGTGCTACAGTAATTAAAGATCACGTTAGTTGCTGTCACAATTTCATTAATGTCACGTAATATTTGATACAAAAATTCACTATCGCAAAAAGCACATTTTCCGTTTTCTTTGGGTAATTATAAAGCGGAAGTTACAGTCATTATTCTTCGCTATTTCAGTCTTACAATGACAACTGTGACGCAAGAATTAAAATCTGTTGACTAACGAGGAGAGCTGCAAACAATGAAAATACTATAGAGGCAACTTTGAAGCAAAATAATGAAAAGCAAGCCCGTGGTTTGGGCAAATGCCGGTGTTGGTTAAGATTTTCGCACACCTAGACCAAATGGGGCGCAAACGAAACACATGACCTATGCAGCCCAAATCAAATTAAAAAATACAAATGCGTTTTCAATCCTGCATTAGCTTGTCCATTCTGACCGAAATTAAAAGCTGAGGTCGTACATTTCTTGTTTCATTTTTAAATAATTTTCCGTTACTGCCACATTGCAAAGAGCCAACGCAGGGCAAAGGTACCTAAAAGTTCCCTGCACGGCCACTTTGCCAAAAAGATTTGGCAAAATATCAGGAAATTCCACAATTCCATGCTCCCCTCTACAATGGACGGTGCAACTGGAATGAGGCTGCTGTAGCAATGCGGCAAAACCACTTTTAAAAGCACCACTGAAATCATCAAATAACACCAACATAAACACTTTTGTACTTCTGTATTCTAGCATAACAACGCTTTAGGACACCTTTTCTACATTTTATTCTGTTAGTGCAAATCTCATGCCAGAACTTCTAATTAAACTTGCTTCTAGAAAATTTGAACAAAATCATGAAAATGCAGTTACAAGGTATAAAATTGTTTTGGTTAACTTATAATTTTCAGCTTTTGTAGCAAATAGCAAAATTACTTATCTTTATAGATCTTGCAAAGACGCTCTTTGATTTAAGCATTGCGGGACAATGTGGTACGGCAGTTGACATTTACTGTAAGTCAGTGGTTCCCAAACTTTTTCGAGCCATTACCTAAATCATGGTAGCGATTATGTCTTATTACCCTCAATGTTTCGCAGTGATAGCTCATAATACAGAACAACAATGTGGTTTTGGTTCCGCGTTACCCCCCGAAGAATCGCATATTAACCCCGGGGTGTAATTCACCCCCAGTTTGGGAACCACTGCTGTAAGTCATTTATTTACAGATTCCAGCGAGAGAAACGGGTGAAGTCTTCCAAAAGTTTAGTGTTATCGACGGGTTGGTATGTCGCGGTCAGGACCAGCTTAATGGACGCTGCTCTGACTACAGAGTGCGATACTTATGCAAAGGTTTGTGGGATTAATGCGCACATATGTTTCTGCTGCACTAACACTTCAAACTATTTTGGACAGCTTGCTGTAAATCAGTGTGTCATGATATGTTTCCAAGTGCACAATTTTCACTGAAAAAAACAAAGTAAAATTTTCCGGAATATTGATTTCAAAACTAAACCAAGCTGTTCAAAAACGCGAAAGCCACTAAAAGATTTTTTTCTGAAGTGAACATACAGTAAGAAACGCATTTGAGTTCAAAGAAAAATCAGATCAATAACTATATGTGTCAATAAAGATTTTGCTTTTATTTTTAGACAAGCGAATTATTTATGCAGACGCTTCACATTAATTTCAGATAAACGAGATAAACAATGTGGCTGTACAGTAAAAATAAGCAGCAAAAAACAATCAAACAATTTCGATGCTGTAATACACGTGTTCCCGATTGGGGCGTCGCGGCGTCCTGGTGCGTCGTTTTGACATTGCAAAGGCGTCGCAAGCTTAATCCCAACTTAGATCCATCTTGCATCTGACAAGCTCTCCGGATTTTAATTCCATTTGCTACTTCGTATCTGCGAAGCTGGCTTTTCCGCTGTTGCGGCAATAAAATAAAGCAAAGTATTGCTCGAGAGTAAGCGTCAGAAGAGAAATGCGCTCAGCCGTTTCAAACATGACGCCGCATTTTGTGTCATAAGAAGCGAGCTAATGGATGCATTAACAACAATGCATGATTACTTACTGCGTAGTGGGCCGTATGATTTTATCCATAGGATTAGTGCGTCGGCAGTTCATGCAAGGTGGAACCACTTCTGTAACGTGGTACCTATACATTTAAATATTTTGCCCAGAATGTTACCTCCCATTGTCTGCACCCAAACGTTTCTTCTCTTTTGTTGGCAAACTACAGAGTTAATGAATAGGAGCTTGAGCTGCATGACAGATGACCTGCAAAAGGGAAAAAAGAGCTTGTTCGCTATCGAGCAAAACAAAACCTAGATTTCATTTACTTGATTTTGATTAAAAAAACTTTGTTTTCGATTTACGTAAGGATACGTTTATAACATGTAAAGTCGAATAAAATCTACCTGTCAACTTTAGGGCCGAAAAATACTGTATAACCTTGTGGAAGAATGGAGACGATAAACATCTTTTGGTAATCCAGTGGAATATTTGGCAACAAATTTACCGAATTTATGCATTTGTTAATGAAGCACATAGGCAAGTTTCGGGCAATCAAAGAAACGTTTCTTTCGGTACAATTTTGCAGAGCAAACCGCCAAAACACTACATAAACTCCCTGTGCTTTATTTTTCAAAATTTTCACGTACAAGCAACGCTCAACTTCGAAACCAAACTCCATATGTTAGTTTTCCGGAATACTGGTTAGACATGGCATGTAGCGAATACCGTATTTTTCGGACCACAAGGCACACTTAAAATCCTTTAATTTGCTCTAAAATCGAAAATGCTCCTTGTAATGCGGTGCGCCTAATGTATGAATCTGGTTGTGCTTTCTCATCTTGAACCAATTTTATGTGGTAAACGGTGCTATTTATTTAATTGCTAGTTACGATTTTTTTTTGTAAACAGACCATCGTGTTGCGTAATAAACCAACAACAATTGCATGAGCAGCGTATGTGGTTCGAAGCTAACACATGCCACAGATCCTGTTACTACGCGGGGCTCCAGACTATATTGGCGCACACCGAATCAAACACGCACACAACTTATATTTTATTCTATTCGTGTCTAACGAATTACGCATGTGTGATAGATTAAACTCCCTCGTATGAAATGACGAATTAAACTCCCACTGGCGACTCCGGCACTCTGGAGTTGTTGTGAAAGAGCTGAATGCAATTTGACTTACCTAAGTTTTGCTTCATCTAATGCGTCTTATAATCCGGTGCGCCTTATGGTCCCGAAAATACGGTAATCTAATGTTGGTCTTAGCCTGAAAGCGACACTGCTTTCTGTCTGAAATAAATAAGTCGTTATTCGTTCTGTACGAATGAACTTTCCCGACAATTTTTAATGATCAGCTAAATACGTTTTCTTTATGTTTTGTGGCTGCAGATCTTACACGTGCTTCACCGGGACCTACTCACCATCACACGCGTCCAAACGTCCCACCAACTCCTACACACACAATTGTCACAAGTTTGTGGACACCGTGGACGAACAACAACAACCTCATTGCTTTTGGAGATTTTGAACTATTGAATCGAGTGTCTTTGATAAAAGGGTTTTGCAGGTGCTAACGAAAGTAAACGTTCGCATAAATACGTTAGGAAGTACACAAAACGCTCCCCCATTAATGAAAGTTACATTGGCACCACGTGAGGAGCTATGCCTTTTTATCTTCCAGGCAGATACAGTACTTCGACAGGAAAAATTGAAACTTTTGTTGCAACTTTAATCTCGTGGTATTCTCCAGTCAAACTCCCCAAAAAATAATCGCACAAATCAGCAGCGCCATCGTATGCTGCAACCAACTTCAAGAGCATTTAGAAAAATCAAGACTTCGGAATTTCACCATGAACCCATTGCAGTTAGTTGCCTAAGGGTACAAAAAGCACTATACTCATATTCATGCCTTGCCTGTTTTTCCTTTTCATTTTTAAAACTCATTGGTAGTGATTAGTGCTATTTGTTCCAAAACACTACACGAAGCACGTCTGAAAAATGTTGCGACAATGAAGCTGTAATAAACAATCTATCCTTGCATTTCAGTCACTCAGCAAGGCTGGTAAACTTGCATTTCTTTTGCGTATGTTATGTCTGCTACATCAATTACCATTCTGCGTTAAGTCACCATGCAAAACAATATTACCTTCTGTTGTTTATATGCTTGTGGTTGACTAGTTTACTGGAAACCAAAAATTACAGATATCAGAAAAATTAGACGCGGTACACAAAAAACGACATTTAGGATATTATTAGTGTCAAAAATTCACTTAGGGCACTTATTGAAATCACCTATTAAATTTTGCTGTTGACCTGTGTGATTGTTTCGCG
>JGI24158J21664_10009472_pt1 | contig 12999 bp, 9 predicted proteins | sample Ectturendosymbi3_FD_21664 | JGI IMG/M metagenome (IMG submission 21664) | reverse complement strand
GCTTCTATGTTACAATCGCAGATTTCGAGCTTGTGCAACAATTCTATCATGCTACAGAAATTGGTAACGTAACCAATGCGGTCAGCGCTTGCGCTGATCAACCTCAGCAGACAAAATAAAAGCAATTGTTTCGGATAAAATGAACTATCGCGGAACACAATCTTAAACATGCGTAGTGCGCGAAAGGTCTGCAGAAAGTGGTGAGATGGTTTCTGGACGCAGACGATAACGGAGATTCCCTCCGTAATCCAATTATTATTACGCTACTTTTTGACCCATTTACAATGTTCCTTGAAATTTGCGTGCAAATTTATTCCGTGGTATTTGCATCGACAACTTAACAAGCAAAAAGTATGCGAAAACAATTAATCTCCTTTGCGCAGGTAATAAAGTTTTGTAAAATATCAAGCTCAAGGGGGATTTTAACCCCAAACACCCCCTTGCTGCGGAAATTAACAAACACTGATTACGATTAGCACATGCTATTGATCTTTAGCAAGAATCACAGCCAATCTTGTTAACGAACAACAAAATTTTGATAATTTGCATTTCGCTTTTGCTGTGGAGCTACAAGAAAGGTATCACTGGCAGCAACCCCGAGGAGCTATCTTTTCATTTCATTCTATGTGAAGGTTTGCCGTAAAGTAAATTCAGGTCAGTTGGAAAAAATGTTGCTCTTGCCAGCTACACTGTATCTTAGCAATTACGAACGAAAAACACAAGGCACCCCACACAGTTAGACACCTGTCGGTGCCAATTTCGTTTATTAAGAACGATTGCGCGCCTAGATGTGCTGGTGCAGCGCACATCGGGGCGAACGCGTATAGACTTGACATGTGTTTTCAACGCTTTAATTTAAGACGCACTACAGTACCTGGCACAAAAGGGATGCACTTTACAAACGCATGACGTTCAAAACACAATGCAGGAACATAGCGACCAAAGCACCGCGGTATTATTGAAGCCAGCTACACAACGACGAAGCACTCAAATTGTTGGCCGCTGTTCAGAGACCGGATGCAGAGATGAAACACCCCACGTTTTTGGCTCATTCGCCACGAATAAGAGGGCGGGCTGACTATTTCATAGGTGTACTAATGCTGCACCTTAAAGGGACGCACGGAGGACAATTTGGTGCAATTGAGAAAAATTTCCTGTTTTAACATCGTTTCACAGTATACGCTACAACTTCAAGGGCTGGTGATTTTCATGTAAAGTCATTTTGCTACCCTTTCTATGTTCGGCCAGAGATTACAAATAGTGCAACAGGGTATTATTTCTTTCGAACCTCCACCCCATTTGCATAGCAAGACATGTTGATAGCTTCGTTGGTTTTGCAGAAAGCAACTGGATTGAAATGCTTCAATTGCAAATTCTACAACAAACCCTTATTTTTGGCAAGTGCAAAACATATTTAACATAAAACTTCACTGGAATTGAATTGGACGAGATGCATTCAACGTGCAGATTTCTATTTAATGCGATTGGCGAGTCACACATGCTGAAGATGAAGCCCGCGGCCAAATGCAAAGAAGTTGTGCTCGAGATGCGCGATGGTTCAATGCCTGGTTTATATATTCGCTGTGCTTTTCCTCATTTCATCTAAGTTCGTGCTTGCCAATTGCGAATAATGGCCGAACTTCAAAAATTCTGCGATTCCACCTGTTTGTTTCATGACTTTCTTCAGCAACATGGTTTTGAAATAACGCGCAAAAAAACTTCCAATACCTTGCTTGTTGTGAAACAAAATTGCATACGTTAAAGTTGCTGTCCGAACATCCAATGACACATATTACCTATTACCAAGTTTGTGGAGATTGCTCTTATCGGACAATTCAACATCTCTGTCACCGGAATAAAAACTTACATTTGTCAGCCATGGGCGACCAGAGTTATAAAAACGTAAACAAACGGTTGAACGAAAATGCTGTGTCGAGCACCACTCCGTGCCTAATGCCGTCACAAAGAGAAGAAAAGGAAAAACTCCGCCAACCAGTCACGTGCCGATTCAGTGCAAGTCAAACCGGCACCTGGTATCGGAGTTCGACATCGAACTTACTAAGAATTGCAGCGAACACCGCTGGCACTGTACAGAAGCGAACTATGAGGTAGTATTGCACTCTGCTGGCAAATACAACGTGTGCGCGAGGGTTCCACCGCACACGGGGAAACACGACAAATACAACAGTGTTGGTCGTTGGGTGTGAGTGAGGAACGAAAGAGCAGGTTTCGAAAAAAGAGTAAAAATTAATGAAAAAATGAAAATAGAAACATCCAAACACTTGAAGATCGCCGCTGCGCCGAGGTTAGGCCCAGTTCTACGATGGACCGGACTGAAGTCGCATCATCTGAAACGAACATTCTGGATGTTAGGAAAGCTTTAACGCGTTTACGAGTCTCGGTCCTGCTTCATATCTACAGTTTTCGCCTATTGCATCCGACACACGCTGGTCGGTCCAAAAGCAAGTTTCTCTTCAGCCAGAAGGGCTATGAAAAATACGTTTGCGAAAATGTGGCCATCAATAGGTGAAACATGTCAGCCAATTAGCCCTTTGTGTTGCAACGTTTCATGCACGCTACAATGTTTGGACATAACCTGAGCAGACCAGATTGACTTGCGCTTGCACTCAACACCACGTCACAAACGGCACTGGCACCCGCGACATCACGTGTTAAGCGAAAGCAGCTGATGCAGTTTTCAACCAGAGTTGTGACCAGCAAACCTTATCTTCGCTGGTTGAGCAGCAGCCTACGACATAGAGCAGGGGTGGGGGGCATGCGGCTCGCGTGAACATTTGATATGGCCCGCATCAGAATTTTCGTTACCCAAGTTAGAACACAACATCGGGTCAAAACGAAACTCCATGACAAGCAGACACGTAAGGTGAGGCAAGAGAAATCTTTCGCTCCTTCACATAGTTTTCTCTCCTTGCTTTGCTTAGAAAGATAAAGGTAGAATTTTGCTATAAACCTAATTAATTTTTACGGCGCGCCAATGATATGCTACAAGTCACCCGTGAGAGTAAATAGTTTCCTCATGCCTGACAGATGAATCACACTATTTTTACAGCCTTGGATAGACATTACGTGGCACAGATCATCACTCGCGGGTGCCAGGATTGCCGTTAGGTGTACATAATTTTCTTATTTGTATGCAGATCAGGTCTTTTTTGCACACGACCCCTATTCACCAAACATATTATTCCGCGACACCTCATCTGTAATGCGGTCGTAAGAATACAACTGATACAATGGTTTTCGGTTCTCAGTGGACCAAATCATTTTGGAGCTCGAGCGAAAAACATTCCGATGCCGGGGCCGAAATTTCAGTTCCGGCTCCACATCCCCTGTTTGCCACCAGGGTTTCGAGCGCAAACCTTACAGTGCATGTGTTGCGATGGGAAAGCCCGAGCGGCAAGTGCGCAAAGTTTCACACTGTGGCAGCAAGCAACAATAGAGATCACCCAACGAGATCACTCTGTCATTGCTTGTTCTCGCCACTTATATATGGGTGTTGTACTTGGCGCACATCCCGTTCGTGGTGAATTGCACATTCAACGCAACGCCAGCGGAGAGATTGTAAGAATATCCCTCCTCTTTCAACGAACCGCACCGACCGCACGTTCTTTTTGTGAAGGTTGCACGTGGCACGACCTTCACATCCTGGTCACAGCACATTGTGTTGCGATCGGAAGCCCGAGCGGTATGTGCGCAAAGCTTCGCACCGTGGCAGCAAGCAACAATAGAGTTCACATGCCATGATCACTCTATTATTGCTTGTTCGCGCCACTTATATATAGTGGGTGTTGTTCTTCGCGCACATCCCGTTCGAGGTGAATCATACATTTAGCGCAACGCCAACGGAGAGGTTGCAACACATGCCTAACGAGCGCAAATCTTGGGCTGCGCTCGAAATTTAAGTGTAGTTCGAGCATATATTGTGCGAGAAGTTATGCTGACATCCACCCACCAATCCAACGTAACAGCCAGTGGGCATGATAATGATTTGAGTAGTTGGCAGAAAGTAAAGCACTGTCTTCATTCTTTTTAAATAAGAGATTGCTGATGGTGCTATTCAGCGAGATCTATTTTATTTATATTAAATCACGAAGGGACATGATATTGGCGTCTTTCCCCAATGGAGACCTTAGAGCAGCTACGTCCAACCGAAATGCGTTATGTGCCAAAAGTTAAGTCCCTCTCATAATGAGGGCCGCACATTAAATGACTTGCGTTGTTCTCAGCAATCCAAAATTTAGCTGAAGATGCTGAAAGCGTTCGAATCCTATCAGCAATGAAACGACTTCTAATCACTCCATACCTGTGATTTCATAGGCGACTTTAAGTGCCAGTGGAACCACAACATAGTACTCAGTTTAGTGCAATTGGAACAAAAGGGGTAGAAATAAGTTTTGCACATCAGTGGACATATGGAAATCTGCCTGTACGCGATGCAGACGTGATACGAGGCACTGAGGAACACTGCATCAAAAATGCCAAATTTAAGATAGTCAAAATAAGGACAAGTTTTCATTGTATTGTACATGCACAACAAAGAAATCTTCAACTGGACCGCATGCGTCACGTGGGTTGGAGATAGATGCCTTAGAGATATCAATCAGTCCATGTTGTTACTAGTGTCACCATTGTTATTTGGCTGGACCACTTTCATAGCTGATTCATTACCAGCTCATAATTCTACTAGCACATTTCCACTGTCCTAAATAAAATCGCTTATAACAGGATCATTCCGCAACCAAAACTAGGCGGACTAAGGAAATGCCTTCACTGCCTCTATGAACGTCGTAGACAATGCATAAACCGTGATTAAAATTGCTTAATTAAGAGAACAGGGTAATATTGAGAGGTATGGTAGGCATGGCATGAGCAAGATGAACTTTTAAATCGAACCTAAATGTATCGCCCCTTTATAAAGGAACTGCAATTACCATCATGCTTGAGAAAACATAGGATGTCATATCACCAACACAACGAAACTTTTCGATCCTAAACGTAATGACATTGTTCTCGCTTGGTGAAACATATTTAAGCCCAGTCTAAGTCAAATATATGTTGCCATGAAACAACTCAAGAGTCAAGACTGCATCCAATTAGACTCCGCTACGTCACATCAAAAACCAAGCCCGGCGGTTAAACAACAGCTCGCCCACGTCGCGACAGAAGTGAGGGGTCAGCGGGCGCAGGTAAGCTCAGTTCCGAGTAGCTTACCGATCCGTTTGAAGCTCTTAAGTCAACCCGACGATCCGTTTTCTTCGAACATGCGGGTTGATACTTTGCGACGGCTGACCTGGCAAAAAGGTGCGATAAGTTGTCAGAAATATATTATTAGATTATATTAGAAAGGAAACCTCATGAGCAACGGGCCCTTAGACCCTTCTTAACCTTTTTTCAACACTTGCTCAGCACTGAGGCAGATCAAAGACGTTCACGAAGGCATCAGCACAGTCACATCCTTGCACATTTTTCAAAGCAATTCGTCTTTTTTTTGTCAAAATTGTTGGCGCTGCCACAAAACGTTTGCTCACTCGTCTGAATTTTGCGCAAAACGTCTGTTCGTGCAGCCGAGTAACTTTGTTCACGCGTCAGAGTTTTTCGCGCAGCCTAACGTTAGCTGCGCGGTTGGCAGAAGCTATTTGAAGTTAAANTTTCCACTTCACAAATACGTGTCTGAGAATGCACGTGNGTCATTTAAAGATCACAAACAATTTTTTTTGAAAAACTTTCCTTCCACAAAANCGCTACAAAAACGTCGCAGAGATGAAATCCTGATTAGCACGCAAATCGCATTCACCATCACTATTCTAAATCTGCGCCACGCTGTGATGTTAACGGAATAAAAAGTATGCGATACAACGTTGCTACAGTCATCAACTGAAGCGTGGNATTGGGTTAAAAACGTNCGTTACCCCAAGAGCCTTGTGGAACCGGGTCTTCTTCAGGGGAGCTCGGGTGAGGCGCGCCGATTACGCCGATTCCCTTACCTGCAAAAAAAAACGTTACGGCAACTGACAATTGCAAAAGTAGCTTCGTTACATGGTCGNCGGAGGGGGCATTTGACCCCCTGCATTTTGAAATTTGACAGTTCCTTATAAAAGTTTCAGTAAAAAAAGTTTGTTTTCTTAGTTTCGACGGGGTAAAATGAAATTTCGCCACTTTTGGTCCCTTTCTGGAAACATCTTTTCAGCTAGCCCCGGAAAAATCCACTACTGGTCCCTCTCTGGAAAAAAAATCCGTCCGACGCCCATGTTTCATTATTGAAAATTCGCTACAGCAACGAAATAAAGTAACGTATGTCAAAATGTTTACTGCAAAACTATGTCAGGCAAATTCGAAGCCCATGCAAAGGTTAATCAAGTTTTGTTGTAAAGAATCCGGGGCTTCTTTGACACAAAAAATAACTTCCGCAGTGAAAGCCATTTCGTGCAACATCACGTCGCTCAAGGATATTGTAAAAAGAAAGGCGCTACATCATCACTCGATACAGGAAAAAGTCTGCGTCACAGCATCCATTGCACCCTCCAGCGGGGAGGGACTGCCTTGACGTTGGCACGGTAACTACGTGTTTGCAGAAATTGTTTAACGTCTCGACGCAGTTTCGTATCAACTGTTGCTTTCTTCCCGGGATTTTTGTCGAAACACGAAACTTCAGTTCAGAACACGAAAGAGCGACCTGTTATTCCCACCAAGCCGGAAAAGTTGTCCGGGCTGTGAGAATGCTGCGGCAGGGGGACGCCAGACGCGCCCGACGAGTTCTGGAAGAACGCTGCGGAAGGACTGCTCGCTGACTTTTGCGTGACGCTCACGCCGCCGGGATGCATCCCAAACGCGAAGTTCGACGGCGTCACGGAAGTGGCGCGCTTCGGGGGGAGGTTGTCCGTCTGCGCGCGAACGAACACGTGTTGGAGGGGAAGAGCGAGCGGCGAACGAACAGCGCCGAGTCGTTCCAGACATAGATAAGAGTTCGGTTCGGACGGGCTTGCTGTTAGCCTCATGCTTACCCGAAACGTGTGAGTTGTATTGGGCCGGGAGACGTACTCGATGCCTCGGTAGATTTGCTTGTCGTCTGCGATTGCGCTCGAAATCCTGGTGTGGGCGGTTTTCCCACGCTGGAAGAGCAGCAGCATTACGTGTGGAAGTAATAACCAAGGGTTTCAATAATCAAATAATTAATATTCCAAGTACAATAATACTTGTAAAAACGCATTAATAAAAGCAAGAGCTTCAAAACCTATCATAAAACGGCCGACCCTGACCGACGTCTTCATCAGTGCAGCAACCGCACAGAAGACAAGAACAACGCGTGGCAAGAAGTGGTTCGATGCTTGAAAGCACCAGCAGCTGCAGAAATGCTGAACTGATTCTTTGGTGCCGAGGCGCAACGCTCCAGGTTTTAGTTCTGCTGCTTTGTTTCAACTCACTGTGCTTGCCACTGCCACGCTAGCAAGATAGGCTCGGTCAAGTGCAACCAGTTCTTCTGGTTCGATTCAAGCACTCAATGTCTTGCTACAAGCACCACTTAACAACATTCACAAACACGCAGTCGCTCGTCTTCGGAGCTAAAGCACCGTGGTACGCCCAATCACGGTGATTGTGNGAGGTGTTTCAAATCTTTGTTATTTGTTTCCAAGCAACGTTTTCTGTCCGATTTATCCACTAACATCGTTAAAGAATTGTTCAGGAAGTNCAGGGTAGCAAGTGTTTGTGACGCACCATTCTTCTTTTTCACTTTTTTAAGTGTTAGTGGAACTCATTGCTAATGGAAGAAAGTTCTGACAAAATGTACATTAGGCGCGGACAAAATGTGCATCTGTACTGTATCTATGCATCTGTGTAGAAACAATGTGCGAAGGCTACGCTTGCTTTCAATTCAGAACTAAGAGGCAAGCGGCTGTGAGTCAGAGATGGGCCGCTTCTTACGACAGTTTTCTTTCACAACCTACTAATAAAACATTATTTCGAACATAAGTTCGTCGCGGAGTAAACTGTAGCTTGCATCCACATGACGCTTTTGCCTAAACAGAGCAACACTATTCACAGGATATAATTACTGTGGTCTAACGAGAGTCAAACGGTTTTGCAAAAGCACTTTGACGACTTCTTCACCTCCACTGGAGGTGATCTGAGCAAAGCAGGTCCCCAGCGGTTTGCTGATAGGCAGTACCACCAAATTAAAAATAAAGGTTCTGGCATCAGAAAGCCGGGACTTGAGCGGCAAAGCATTTGCTGGAGAAAACACGTAGCCACAGAGCGTAGATCAGGGGCGCACAATCTTTTCGCAATTGCCGGCCGCCAGTGAGTTCAAGACATTTTTCGAACTGCTTCTGTTTCCACACGCTTACTTTCCGACCAACCCGTGACTGCTTTAGGCAATGTGGTGCAAATTGTTACGGTATAATGGCTATCGAAACGAACGCAGTGGACTTAGTCACTGCTTCACATTTTCGTGTAAAAGCAACGTTCTCTCCGCTGATGCAACAACAAGGTTGTTTTTAATACTGAACAATTTAATACTGTGAGCGAATCAGTTATCTTATCCACTTACTGTTTTCTTAAATTCGAGCGGGGAATTTTCATGCAGTGACTCCAAGCTTGACGCGATTGGGGGGAGGCGCGGATTTACCCACAAGGCTGTGCTTCCGGTACTGGGGTTGGGAGCAGTAGGTGGGGGCTGAAAATTGCGCGGAGGGGAGTTGACGGGAACGAAGCTCTCGCCTGGCCTTATCAGCTTGGTCGCCTTGACAACGCCATCGAAGTCAACGTTCGGCGTTTTTGCCCTGCTGAAAAAAATATACACAAGAGTTCGCTAATTCAACCTGAAACCATAATAAGCTAAAATAAAAGCAGCAAAAAACAGACACTATACATTTCCGCCCCTCATGACTCATTATTGTTGGTGGCACCTACTTCCTACGCTTTTTTACATTTCTGATGTGAAGCCAAAACTCCGCGCGGCATTGCTCAGGCAACTATACTTCTGCCAAACATTGACGCGTTCTGTATGCACTTGCACTGCCATTCACACATCCCCTTTCTAAGCACGCAGTCATCTTCTGGCCTGCACTTCCAAAGTACAGTATAACAAATGGCTATTTAGTTGGTGGATCAACGGAGTTGAAAAAAAAGAATAACCCTTTGTCTACTAACCCCGTAACCAAATGCTTAGCGTAGCTTACCTGTCCAAAGGCAACAGCCTGGGCGGTCTTCCCAATCGACTCTTGCGCGTGGTACCGCTGGTCTGACGCATGGTGGTGACAGGCAGAATGTCACGTGACGTGAACGGTCGACTGGAACTGGCCGTCAGTGGACTTGGAGCGTTGGCGATGCCGATGGTGGAAAGGTGGTGAGCCACACTGGATACTGTGTTGGGCAAACCGTTACCGAAAGAGCTTGACGACGGTCGAATGCCCCCGCGGGAGTCCGGGCCTTGACCAGAGGGTTCGTCGATTCTGGAAAACAGGTCAGTTTGAAAAATGTTTCATGGAACATAAGCAGCACTTTGTGGTAGATACTTCGCACCAAGATCATTTTATGTATATGCAGTAGAACAGGATAGCGGTTTTTATAAATTATCGAAAGCCCAACTGTAACAACAGGACAGCAGCTGACGATACGTGGCCTCAAATCAAGCCTTCATCAATGCCAGAAGTTTCCAGCAGCCGTTCGGCTCCAAATATCAATAGCATGCGGGTATTTGCAATGGGCTTGACAAGCCGAAGATGAATATTTTAACACAGTATTTTCTTTCCTTCGAAAAACCGGAAGATTGTATAACTTCGACTTCACGCGGGCACACGGTCGAAATTGTACAGTTCAAACTCNACCAAGGCGCCAGTTNCAAATCAGTCAACGTACTGCGCCGCCAGCTTGTCGCTTCGCACTTGCAACTTCTTCTGGCTGATCTTCATCAGGTCGTTGAGCGAATTCATGTCGCCCGTCGGCGCAGTTGACAAGCGGCCCTGCGCAATCAAAGTGGAATGCTTCGTCGCCAACCCCTCGTAAGGTTCTTGGCACATGTACTGTAACTCCACGCTATTTGTCATAGTACTTGCCCGCGACTAAGCACGACGGATACATCAGCACCGAAACACACAACACACAACAGCAATGGGCTGCTTTTTGAGTTCGAGGCAACGGTAACAGTCCATTTTTTAGCATGACTGTCAGAAGAGACTCTAATGCGCTTTATAAAAATCAACCGCAGGGTTACTATTACCGCTGCAAGCGCCGCGTGACGACCCATCCCTCCCAACTGGTCGAGGTTGCTGTTGCGAGAAGGGGGAAGTCCCATTTCTTTGGAATAGAGCAAGTGCGGCGGAATCGAGGACTGGATCATGGGCGGNCCGAACATGGCGCTCGAGCGGTCCATTGCTCCGAAGCGCATCGACTGCATCATGTCTTCGTCGTCGTCTGCGTTTGAAAGCGAAGCAGAGCGCGATGAAGCTTCAGCGATATGCGACAAAGCAAACNGGCAAAAATTGTGATGTCTGGGGTAACAATGCAGCCGCAGAAATTCTAAATACGATAATTGGATGTAATAATTGGAAATTGGTCGGCAACAACAATATAGTCAGTGGGTCAGAAAACAAAAAAAGTGACCGAACACAGAGGAGGAAACAACAAAAGATACAAGAACACGTGATTATAACAAACAGCAGTTCGCGCCGAAAATCTTTCGATGGTCAGAAAGGAAGCATGAGGCAATGTTTTCCTGTGTTTATTTTTGCAGTACAACAAAACAGACCGCAGCGTGACAGGAGTCTTGCGAGAGATCTTAGAGGAAATAAATTATGAAGTCAATCCCTCAGCACTTTCAGGTATGGTGGTGTACGCACGCAAACTGCGCAGAGACACAGACTTGATCAAATCAATAACCAGGGTCAAGCTGAACTGCTTTAACAGTGTCTCAAGAAGAAAAAAACACAGCTTACCGAATGAGCGATGCAGAAAAAACGAGGCGTAGTTAGACGTTTGGATTGCAAGGGGCTGCTGCCATTCCGGATAAAACTTGCCTTGCTTTCTACGAGGCGACCTCGCGACCGATTTGTTGCTCATCGAATGATCCATGCTTCGCAAATCATCCTGGACCAACATGGCCTGCAAAATGTAACGATGCAGCCTGGCCTTATTAAAAGAAAAGATGATTTCTTGGCACCCGAAAGAAGACTGACTGCACGTCAACGCAGTATGCGAGGCGCAAGTTGTTTTGTTTCTGAAAATGCTTAGCGCAAAACATGCATTACAATGAGTCGATCATAACGGCAAAGCACAAAACAGCCCAGAAGAGTGATAACATATTGAAGCAACAGACCGGAGAATTTCCGAGGTAAACACTAGTCGATTCCACCAATCAAAAAAGCAAGCCACGAATTTTGTACATCTGGCCAACACCAACTGTTCCGTAAACATTCATTCATTAATTTATTCGAGAAACAAACACAAACACACAAAAAAAACTCAAACAAGATAAGATAAACAAGCAAACTCATGAATAGAAATACAATCAAAATTACATTTGCATCTTCCCGGTGTACCTAATATAACCAGGTAGTTTTCTAGTTAGGTCCCCCACTAGTCTAATGTTAAGATGGTGTTATACAGTATCCATGAGGTTTAAGGTTTGTACCATGAGAAAAGTTTATTGTGATAATGAGGAATACTAAGGTAGTTTATAATTGACACATGTTAATATTGGTTTGGGAAGTGTAACTTGCATTTCTTTTTGAAAACATAGTAAGGTTGTACTTTTTAATTTTTATCCAAAGATTCCCAAATCTTAACTCCTATAAAGCAAGAGATAAATAGGCAACAACAACAAAACTAAATTGCACTTGAAGGCCTACACTAATTTTAAGTTACTGCGCTTACAGTATATTAAACATACCTTAAGCAATGACGTCTTGAACTTCGAATTTGAACTAGCTAGGCAATGCACAACACCCGACCAGACGTTGTCGAATACTTGATGCAACACGGTGTCTCGAACGCAGGCATTGGGAGTGATTGGGGGGAATCCCAGTCGACGTCTACGCGGTACGTGATATCGCTTTGAATTTTCGTCGTCCTCCCTGAAATGAAAACAGTCGAAATGTACCAAGTGAAGAAGCGAGCCTGACGCACAACCTGACGTAAATGAATCGCTGACTTGGCGGGAAAACTGAAGGAGAGCGAGTTCAATAGTTTCAGGAAAAACGTCGGATCCGTAAAAACACGTCATGGTATAAACGAGAGAGAACGCTAAATTGACGTCGTGGTTCCGTCAAAAACTACTGTAGTTCAAGTAATGACAACAGATGAATACTTTTAATTACGCGCTTTCCACGCCGACGTAGGCGTCGTATGTGGTACGATGGATCGATCGGTGCTTGCTGCAATTTGGCAGTGGATCTGTGAGCTGGAGTGTTGAAAGCTATTTGTGTTTGTGTAAGTTAAATTTCTTTACTTAAAATGTCGCTGTTTTAAGTAGGAAAAAGTTACTAAACAAGGACAATGTAGCTCCTGGTTTGTCACAACTATACTGGCAGTGACAGCAGCATCGGTCCAACGCAACGACAAATGGGGAGAAATTGTAACTGATGTAGAAGGAACACTGAACCTGATAATCTGTAACTAATGATCAAGAAACATTCCTTTGCCAACGGACCTGTGTCAGTTGGAGACGAAATTTTGGAATTATGACTGCGCTAACCGCGGGTTCCACTGAACAGGTTAATGAAAAAGATACTTATTTTTTCATGTTTGTGTTAGCCTCGTCTGATACATGCGTGCATGAACCTCTGCTGACAAGTGTCGAGCATACCGACGCATACAGCTTCTGGTGGACCAGCTAGCTGCACGTTATTTTCACAACAAATTTTCAACTAAGACCGCAGCTTATACGACCCCGGTTTCGGATGAAAATGCATTTCAGCTGGAAAAGCAAACAGTGCATTATATCGTCTTCATCATGTCCGTGTGAGACACAGGCGTAGACGGGGTGGG
>JGI24158J21664_10009468_pt1 | contig 13002 bp, 12 predicted proteins | sample Ectturendosymbi3_FD_21664 | JGI IMG/M metagenome (IMG submission 21664) | reverse complement strand
CTAAATACTAGAATCTGTTGGGGGCATACAATCAAGGAGTCGTCCCGGGCATCACCAGACCTCTTCACGCCACTGACCGAACCTCATTAAAATAGATGTCCTTTGCTGCATTTGGAACAATTTGTTTCACCGAGATTTACTATAACAATGTGAAAAATTACCGACAACCAACGGAAATATTCAAGAACATCTTTATAATTTTTCCAGTTTTGCACGACTTCTTCGAAAATAATCATATGTTCAAAATCAGAATAAGGCGTAGCTTCTTTCCTAGCTAATGATCCCATTCCAACAAGTGCATGTCGACTAGGAGGTTCTCCAACAACAGAAATGCAATACTCCATGGCGATTTTCATGGTATTTGAATACCAGTTGTAGATTTCTTGCTGTGACATTTCCACTGGGGAAATTATTTCCTGCTTTTTTTCAATTCCAAAATCAACCAGAAAATCTTCGTTTAATCGTTTTTTTAACTTTTCTCTGAGATCATGTATCATGTTTTTGAAAACAACAGTCTTTTCGCTGATATTTGCTTTGGCATTTTTTGCATTAGTGAGCAGACGAACATGTGAAATCAATTATTTGATATCTTTTTCTATTTCCAACACATTTTCAGGTTTTCTCACCAACGCTGCATTATAAAGAATTGCACTTTTTATCAAAGATAGTTTTCCTGGACTTTTTTGCGGTATATTTTACCTAAATTGTGAAGTATACTTGCACTTTCCTGAATGTCATATTCTTGTTTGTTTTGGTCACATACTCTCATAAGTTTTTGTGACAGTAAAACTTCAAGCACATCAATCATGTTGGTAGCATGATTAAATTTCTTTTTTGTTCCGATTAGCATTTGAAACAGATCACATCTGGCAAAAGAAAATTTTACATTTTGTTCCGCTTGAAGTTGATCGCTTTTTGCCATTGTTGAAACATTTGCAAATTACAGGAAATTTTGTGTTTCAAGTTTTTCGTCTACTTTCTAATTATTGTTTATGTTTAAATATCTAAAAACACATGTAAATACTAAACTCAACATGAAACGTTCTGAAAAGATTTCAGCAAGTAAATATTATTTGTTTTATTTTATTTTAAGTGTTAGCTGAGAAAGCGTTGGCAAGCGACGTAATGTTTGTCCGGATTTTCAGAAATTTTGTAAATTGGCAAGCAAACCCTGGCCTGCACACTTGGAAATCTGGCATGATGCACCACTGAGTTCGCTGAAGTAGAATGCTGAGAACGTTAACCATTTCCTTTTCTTTTTTTATTATTTTTTTCAAGTTGTAAACTCTTTCCCGTTTGTTGATAGCGGACATATGTTTAACAAATCAGATATTTATGCGGACCTCACGTTGGTTGGAAAATGGGGACTCTACGCTTATGACATCTTGGTTTCGTAGGCAGTACAGTTACTTTGATCTGCTCTTTTCCACGGAAAGTTCCCCGGATGTGTATCAAACCAATCACATTTTAAAAAGCAATGAAAAGTACCGATCCTGTTAACAATGAAATAGAGTAGAAAAGTTTTAGTGATGACTGACTCCATTTTGGTTGCAGTAGAGGGATTTTGGTTTAGTCTTATTAAGCGCATTTAACCTAATTGCTTTTATCCTGAAAAATGTAACAGAAAGAAACAAAAACACCATGACGTTTCTTCTTTATTGGCAAAAGTTGTTAAACGCTAAGTAATAAAGTACAAGTTAATTAAGGTTGTATGAAAGTATTTGGTTTTCTCATGACAATTAAATTTTGTGCTCGGAAATGAGCTGAAGGCTTCAACAGGTAAAACGTACGCAAGAAAACTTTTTTTGTTATGTGTAGAAGTCCAGCGAACTTTTAATTTTCTTTTTTCCCTGCTGAGACATTATCACATGCCTGAATACTTCTGTTTTTACAACTGCTGTTTTTAATCTCGAGCAACCGTTCTATCATGCTACAGAAACTGGTAATGTAGCCAATGCGGTCAGCGCATGCGCCGATCAACCATAGCAGAAAAAACAAAAAACAATTGTTTCTGATGAAATGGACTATCGCGGAACACAATCCTAAACATGCGTAGAGGACGAATGGTCTGCAAAAAGTGGTGATATGTTTCCTTGATGCAGACGATAACCCACATCCCCACCAAAACCTAATTATTTCTTTTTGGCCCATTTAAATTGCTACTCGAAATTTGCATGCAAATTCATTCCGTGGTATTTCCATTAAGTCGACAAATTAGCAAGCAAAAAGCATACAAAAATAATTAATCTCCTTGCGCAGGTAATAATTTTTTGTGACATGCCAAACTCAAGGGGTTTAACCCAAACCCCCCTTGCGTACGGCCTTGATAACATTGCTGAATTGTTTTTATTTTTCTGCTACGCTTAGAATATAAAATGGTACTCAACAAAATTCCTAACTAAAAGCACATCGTACGACTTGCTAAAGTCGAAAATTGAATGAGTCATTGAGTTCAGCGTGAGCAAGCTTAGAGTTACTTGAACGAAATGTAAACAGAACTAATGCGTGCTTGGTACGGTTTAATTCTTGTTATCAGCTGACGTTTCAAGTAACTCGAAATCTGCTGACTTTTCTTTTATTCTGTTTTAAGTCAGTTATCAAGAATTGTACCAAACAATAGCGATCCACATAAAAGTAGTATGTACCAAAATGTCCAAACTTACATCTTGGAAGTAATTAGTACCACGATTGGTATTAAACTACCAGTTGACAATGTGTATTGTGTAAGGTCTTCACTCCCACACGCAACGCGCTAGACTTGATGCAAGCATCGCAGTAACAAAGAACACAGAAATACATGAACGTAGGGACGCCGGAACATCGGTAGGCCAGGGGGGGGTCAGTAAAAATGTTGAGGGAAATGGAAACTTATGCAAAACAAAAAAATCGTTACCAATGCTTGCTACTGCTCACCAAACATGCCAACCTCAAAAATAATGAAAGAAAATATAAAAAAATGTGTTTCAATTCCATCCTGATAAACTATAAAGTTGCCTACGATGCTGTTATGAAAAATACTCCTCAGCCGCCGTTGTTCCCCTTTTGAAATGTCAGGGGGGTAATCCCTCCGCTCTCCTGCGTCCCTGCCTACCGCTATCAACAGTGCCAGTCATTGTCTCGCTGCATTACCTGCCAAAATGTCTGCGTTCAACAGTCACATGTGGCAAAACGCCATGCCGGCAAATACACTATCATTGCAAGAAATAAATCAATTAATCGGAATTGAGCTGCTGACGTCCAGTTTTTTAGAAAATTGTGATTCTTAGTCTAAATTTCCAGGGAGGGGCTAATGCCCATTTTGACACCCCTGCAAACGCCTATGATTTTTACGTACCACGAGTTCTAAACTGTTAGCTTGAGTTTCAGTGCAAAAGCGCATCCATAATAGTCATTCGTTTCGCATTTGCGTGTTCAACAACAATGTTGACCTCAAAACTAATAACAGAAATTGTAGAAAAACATTCTGAACTTTATGTGTGCGTGAATAGCTGCAATAAATTTGTTTCAAATTGATCTTGATAAATCATAAAATTACTTATGATACTGTTATGTAAGGGCACCTGTGCCCCCGTTGCTCACCTGTTAAAGGACAGGGGCAGTGTCCCCGTCATGCATCCCCGTTCCGGCGTCCATGCATGAAAGTACATGAGGATCTATACGTGGTATGTGTATCAACTCTGGCAGTCCTGCCTTATAACACCATGATTTATTATCCTAAGCTAAAATCTACTTACTTTCACCTTTGTTGAGAGACATGGCACCACTTAACACGTTCACAACTTCCTTCGGGGCTGTCTGCAGGACCAGTGTTCAAGTGACGTGGATATCGCACGCGCATCGGAAACCATAATAAAACAAAAGGATGGAATACCTTCATTTTTTAGACCTTGGAGTACTACATGTAACTTGTTAGTGAGTATCGGCCAGACCACACACCAAAGAATCAAGTACTTTTATGTCAACGAAGCAATTTCAATGAGTGAGCACAGAGCGCCAACTTATTAGTTCCACATGGCGATGGTATCTTTTACAGCGTATTGTGTATTGTTCACATATTACACTTTTTTCCGACTTAGAGATTGGGGGCCACTGTCTGTATCCCACTCATACCCCCTTAATCCGCCACTTCTGGGCTAGCAGTGATTACAACGTCGTAAGTTCAACGGCAATCGCTCAGAACAACTTTGTTCAACACAGCCATTTCCAAGTTGTGGAACTGTTTCTGCTTACGTCCCTTATAATCAAAGCCTTCACCACAATCATACATAAACATATCGTTTGCCCTTGCGTTGGGCCAGGCCTGGCCTGGCCGCTCGCGAGGCGCATGCGGCTATTTGCCCGGTTTCACGCGGCTTTTGCGTAAATACCGTATTCGTGCATAAGACGCAAACTTGTGCACTAATTGATTGTTCACCTAAGTCGGGGTGCGACTTACACACGAGATGTGAGTCATGTGACTTGCATTGTTACACACGCATTGCGTGGAAGTTTGCTTGGTGGTTTGCGCAAGCACATACACACGCCACGCGAGCGCATTTATAGGAAACACGTGTTAGTTGCCGTGTTGCGTGGAAGCGCGCTATATATGGTTTGCGGAAGAACATACGCATGCACTTGCGCGGGTAGATTTAATTGCAGAAAAGGTAACACAAAAGGTGAAACAAACGTGCTGGAGTGGACATATGTACTGTATACTCTGCGTGCGGATGACTTACCTGGAATTATAACGTAAAAGCTTTCCACAATGTCGTGCACGACAAAGCGTATTTCGTATGATGTTGGATTCAAGCTCAATTTTGTAAGTTTTGTGATGTGGCTCTTTACGGTAACACAGTAAGAAATGTGGCTCTTGGTGTCTGAGTGGTTGGTCACCCCTGTGTTAGGCTTTCACACTAAGGTTCATGCCTATAATTCACCAAAATGAGAGCACCATCTTTTGTAAGCTTTTCTAGTTGAAACGCCTTTTTCTGTCGCTGCAAAGGTTAGGGCACCGTTGAAGAAAGGATACTTCTACGAAACCCACATTGCCTATCAACTGGCTCCGATTCACGCTTGACGCTACTTGCAGTTCAAGCCTACAATGTGAGTTCTAACTTAGCCATGCATTGCAAACACACCAACTGTACTACTGTCTCGCTTCAGGAACGTATTTTTCCGGCACCTTTACGTCATACAGAAAAGCATCAGTTCTACTGAAACTGAGCAACGTTACCTTTGCAGAGTTCTTCACTTCAACCGCCAAAATTTAATGTTGATAAGCCCACATAATGTTGAGGACACTTTGCGCCTCAACATGTCACGAAACGAAAGCAAGTATACAAGAGCGAAGATGCGTTTTCATATAAAGAGAGACAAGGTTGATCTGATGTAGTAACAAAGAAGCAACGAATCAAGAAGAAGACAATGTGTACATTGGGAAGAAGATCAAACAGTGGTGTAAGAGGCAGGAGTGCAAGTGTACCCCCAAAAGTTTTGATTTGGTGAAAATTCGGGCAAAATTCCTAAAAACCTGGGCAAAATCTGTGAAAACTTCACAAACTCCCTGAAAATCTGGGCAAAATCCCTGAAAATGCGAGCAAAAATGATGCCCAACGTGCTTTGATTTGAGAAAATGGCGCCCAAACTCACACGAAGACGTTTTTTTGGAGGTCATCCAGCCGAAATAAGATCTTCATGAGAAAATATTTGTACAAAAAGTGGCCCCAAAAATTTTCGGGCATGTTTGGGGTAATTCGGGCAAAAATCCTTTCCCCGAACAATTTTGCCTGCTCCTACACCTATTAGATCAAACACTGTAAACTGGGCAGTAACAATATAGATTTCAAAACATAAACAATTAGGTATTATTGCTCTGAATAATTTATTGTATTTTATCGCATACCTTCTTATAGAAATGCTCAAAATGGCATAACTGCCGATGAATATATAATTAACTGAAATTGGCAGGAAAAATAGATTGTATTTGAATAACGAAAATGGACACAATAAGGTGCTTACAAAAGTGGTATGAAAACAAACTTAGTATGAAAGATGTTTCAAAAGAACTAAAGATCAACGAAAGCATAATGTGGAGACAACCAATTGCGGAACAGCCAGTTGAAGAGGTAGTGAAAAGCATAATACACAGCCTATGTCATAAAGAAAGGACATGGACATTCGACGCAACTAAGATTTGCAATACCAGAAGACAACGCTACATAATACATACTATAGGAATAAAGAAGGCGTAAAAAGTGGTGAACAATGAATACGTACATCCTACACCATATAAGTCGGAACAAACGTTACACATCTGGGAGCCTGATGTGAACTACGAAGACATTACAATACAATAGAAAAAATTGAGCAAAGCGTTGAAAGAGCTGAACAAATTGAAAGAAAGAAGAAACAACCTGATTTCAAACGAGTGATGAACCCAACATAGGAAGTGTATTGTCGTCCAACAACCTNACGTTGTAAGAACAACTCCATGCGTCTAGAAGCGAAATGACAGTAAAACATGAGACCAGAACCGTCGCCAGAAAGTCGTCAATCGGGGGGCTTTACGTTTGTGCAGGGGGGGCTTGAGGTTCAAATGTGACAAAAGTTCCACAACTTATAGTGTTTCGATATTTCAATTTGGGGAGGCTTGGAGCTTCGTTTCGGGGGGCTAAACCCACCAAAGCCCCCACCTGGCGACGGGACTGCATGAGACCTATATGTGAGAAGTAAATAATGCAATATATAATGGTGTAATGTATTGCGTATTTGAAAAGTGCTTAATGTATCGACTGAAATGGACCGGTGTAAAGGTTGCACAAGAACGTCTTTGGTACGCGTACGAGTTGTTTGATGAGTGTCCTAAAAGTATTCCGCTGCTGAAAGTGGCATGCAGTCGTCCACTATCGATGGTGGTTAAAAGACGGTTATTCGTGTCCCAGAGTGGTGAACCAAAGAGAAATTTCGCTCTCGATAAAATAAAAGAAAAACCTTGAAAATGCTCACTAGGAGCAAAAGTGAGCAAATGGTGCAACTTTTTGGGGAACAGTTGTAAGAATCCATCCTACGATCCTGTCCCACTGTGGACAGCCATGAATAAGACGCGAGAAAGCCCGTTTTGAAAATAAAGTGAGGACTGCGCTAAAAAGTATGAAAGGAGGGCAGATCTTAACAGAAATTCAGAAGGGTTTCCACCCACACTAGTGGTGATTCAACAAAAACTGAACTGTGGCTTTCAGTGGTTCTTAATTGGAAATACCCACCTAAAGAGGGCAAATTCGACCAGTTCGAATTTAAATCTCGATCAAAAAGCTGATGATTTAGCTAGATCAAAAAACTAATGATTAAGCTAGAGCTTGTGGCACTATTGAAAATATCCCACTGAACATTACACAATAGCACGATACATGTCAAAAAATGTTGCCAATGTCTAGGTGTCAGGTGATGTAATGATATGCCTTTGGGCTGTTGCTAAGATTCGAACGATAGGAGAAAAAGGATAACCGTGATTTCATGCAGAACCTTTTATCAGATTTTGAGTTGAGGGGCGATATAAACCTCGAACAACCGGGGCAGTAATGTTTGCTGGTCAGGCGTCGAATGCCATCTCTGTCCTTTGTTCAAAGGACTTTTGAATGAGGTGGGGGAAATGGTTTTGGCTGGAGAGTAAGGTGTAGCGCCTGGGGGACAATTGCGCCCCAAGTGTATGTTAAAAAGCCCTGACTTTAAGGTAAGCACTGGGGTACTTCAGCACACTTGATTTGACCTAGACTTTTGAGTAAATATTTAATCGGTTTACACACTGCACAGCTACATTTCCTACTTTTTTATGCTAGCTACCAGTCTAAGGCTTCTAAAAAGAAAAAAAGGAAAATGATTATAACTTTTAAACTTTTTTAATTTGTTTAAGAATTATAAAGAAGAGTTAGAACTTTTAAACTCCTTTCAAGAAAATTATTTTTTAATCAACAAATTGCCGCCCCCTAGAAGGTGCCGATAACGGCAAGTCGAGAACAATTAAGGGCGATGAAAAAAAGTTTTAGAATCATAGGGTTAGTCTAACTTACAAAAAAACTTTTAAAGTGCAGTTTGGTTAAGTGGTATGTCTTATGGTGTTTCCGTGTCACCATTCCGGTGGCGAGTCTTTTTGACCCTTCCAGAAGCTTTCCCATAATACACACTACTATACTCACATGTTTCGGAAAGTCAATTCGAGAAAATTTTGAATATGACGTACAGGGTATTACAATAGAGGGATGCGTTTTTTTCGCTGGCAGAACCAGGGACTAGACGAATGGCTCATCCTTGTTCAAGAAACTGTAAATAAAAATTGTAATCTTTGAAAAGCAATTTTTGCGCCCAGTCAAAGTGGCGCCAGTGGTGACGAGATCACAGATTGGAATTTCCAAGTCTCAGCCATCTTGCAATATAGCAGAAGAGCAAATTTAAAAGAGTTCTTCAGTGAACGACACTCCTTTTCAACAGTGCTCTGAGAGAGAAGCACTGAATTTTGACTAGATTTCACATTTTTACCTTATAGTGTTTTTCAATACTTTCCGTTGGCTTTGAAATGAACCACTGAATAAGTTGCCACTAACAATGAAACACGTTGCATGAGTTTTTAGTGGTTTTCAGACACACAGTGACAGGTGCAGGTTTGGGATGGCAATAGTGCGGAGGGTGCTGATTGGGAAAGGGTGCGGAGCAGGTACGGGTTGGAAGTCTACAGGTGCTGGGCAGGAGCGGGCAAGATTTCTCAAATTCCTGCTGGGTGCGGGGTGGGTTTAAATTTTGCGGGTGCGGGGCGGAAGCCGACAAAATATTTCCACCCGCGCAGGTCTCTTGCAACACTCCCAAAGGTTTTCTCGAGTAATTCGGTCGTATGCTTTTCCAGGTCGACAAAACGTTTGTAAACGTCTTTGGCATACTCCAAAAATTTCTCGAAAATTTGTTGGAGAGTGAAAAGTTGGTCTGTGGTGATACGGCCAGGACAAAGACCGCGCCGGTTATCATCTACCTTTGGTTTGATCATTTCGATACATCTTTTTTCAAGGCATTTCCCATAAACTTTTCCAGGGAAGCTTAGGAGAGAAATGTTCCGGTAGTTGGTGCATTCATTTCTGTCTCCCTAAGTGCAGTGGTTCCCAACGGGGTTCCCAGATCCCTGGGGGTTGGAAACAAGATTTTTCAGGGGTCCGAGATGCGATTTTCGAGGGTGAGAGATTGTATGATCTTGGTCTTGGGTGTAAGTTTTCAAAAAAACGAAATGTATGAAAACTTGCAAGTACTATTACTCAAAGAAGCATTATACATGCTAATTATTCCAGCTAACGTTACTACTTTATCAATTTAAATTACTACATGCATGTTTTGCTATTTCTGCTTCACGCTGCGGTTACTACGCAGAAGATGGTGATGCGACTGTGAGCGCATTGTGACTTTTGAATAGCTATGGCGCAGTTGCGGCAAGATTGTTGTTTGATGCTACAGAACCCGAAAGTTTCTGGTGTTTAATCAAGCAGAGTTACCAGAAATTGTGTATAAAAGCCCCGTCTATTGTAGTGTCCCTTGCAACAACAAATTTTTGCAAATCTGGATTTTCCTCGCTACTTCACTTGAAAAACATGTGTTGGAACCGTTTGAACCCTCGTACGGTTTGCGCGTGGCTCTGAGTAATTGTGTACCAAGGTATGAGTAGATCATTTCAGAGAAGCAGCAACAAAAAAGCCACTAGGTTTGTTTCTAATGCCTAGCAAGGTATGAAAGTTAAACAATATTACTGAGTGTTTTCTGGCCTACATACTGCGAAAAGTAATTTCAAAATTCTTTACAACACTGTTCTGACAAAAAATGGGAGGCAAAACGACCTTATATCGCGAATGCTGTTTTTCGAATTTACAAAATCATGGTGAACAAAGTTACTTTCGCAGGTTTTAGGGGGCCCTTACGCCCCAACCGTCACCCCCTGGATCCGCTCCTGTAAATCCATTCAATGTTAATGCACTCGGTGATGGCTGTCCAGTTCACCAACCGCCTGACACAAACGTGACTGCTGTAGAAATTAAATTGACCAAAATGCAAGAAAATCGGGCTCTAAAAAATTTCGTTAAATGCCACTTTACACTTAATTTCTGGGAACAGGTTGATACCCAAAATTTAAACGACTAGTATACAACTCATTTCTGTGTATAGCATAACATATTGCTGTGTATTTTTTTTCTGTGAAATGAAGTTCGTAAAATCAAACCATCGTGCAACCCTGAAAAATGAACACTTGCGAGAATTAATTCACACAGCTTTAACAACATACTGCCCAGGTTTTCGGGGACTAGAAAATCAAACAAAAATTTCATACTGGCAATTACTGTACATCATTTGATGTAAAACTTGCATTTTTACCGTATTTGTGTTGATACTACAAACTGGCTTTGCGGTTCGCTGGTGTTTTTGGTTTTCTGCAAATGACTCTTCTATTGAACAAGTTTGCCCACCCCTGGTTTATACTATATGTAAAGAAGCATGAGTGAAAAAGAAGCATTGCTGCCAATGAAGCACATCTTGTGCTTCCAACGCTCCCTCTGAAGGTGCACAGATGTGCAGTACCACCAATCCATTTGTGCAAAATCTCATCTCATACAATTTTCAAGATTCCAAACCATTGGAAAAGCACGAAAACAAGGAGAAACTATTTGAATTAAATGGTACTTTGTTCGTATTTTCATAAGATTTTGCACTTATTCTAAAAATTGGCACAGTTTGTAATTCATTTAGAACTCTGTTAACTCAATCTTAAAATATCCATGCTCACTAAAACAGACATTTGCTCAGTGTAAAGTTTTCTTACATGGAAAATAGTGTTTGCAACTGCTGCGGTAACACTGGACATTTTCTTTTCGTGTACGTCCATTTGCGTTGCATCGCCAACTATCTGAAAAAGATAAGCAAAATTTCGATTTTGTCCCCCCCCGTTGGAAAAAATTCTGCGGACGTCCATGCCTGTGTTGAGCCCCTGAAACGGCTCCGGGAAACCCTAGGGGTTCGATCGGTTCCAGTTTAAGAACCACTGATCTAGGAGTGTGCGATTTTTGCCGTGAAGATGCCGGATAAGAGATTATTTAACTTTGTTTGCTTGCCACTGATTGGAATCCAGTTTACGTCCGAAATTCTCCCAAGATCGCATTTTGGACTTTTTCACATTGATTGCTGTGGACTTTTGCGCCTCAGCCTACCGCGAATGCAAAGAAGAGCTGGCTTTGTTCTGAAGCCATAGCCTGTAAGCTGCTTTCTTTTCTTGAATAGCATTTTTCGCCTCTTGGTTCCATCAAGGGTTTACATTTTTGCCATTATTCGCCACACCCAAGGTCGTTTTTGGACCTATTTGACCGATTTTACCAAATTGGGCCCCGCGCGCCTCAAGGGGCTCCGCGCCAGCAGCGACAGAGTTACGGTATTCTAAGAGGTGCATACTAGGCCACAATGCGTGCGTTGTTTTGTTTCTATCCCGGTGGAGGCCAGCAGAGATAAACGACCAGGCGCGGACACAGGGGGGATGCAGGGAATGCAGGGGATGCATCCCCCCCACCAGACCTAAAGAGGTGTTGACATGACACTTGATTTCATTGAAAAGCATCGCCAAAATGCTTTGGTGCTGCACATTACTCGCTAAAGATGCCAAAATTTAATTTATGCCAACGATAAATCAAAAACGTTTCTTCGTTTCATTAGATGAGCTTGTTTATGGAATCTGATATAAAATAGTCAATGATCGCATGGGCGTCCGCAGGGCATGCCTGGAAATTGGGATTAGGAACCAAATATTTCTGGAAAAACCTGAAGTTGGAATCTTAATTCCGATTAATTGATTTGATTCTTGCAATGACAGTTTTTTTGCCAGTATGAAACTCACCCTGCACAAGAGTCAGGTTCACAGTTATAGTGTCATGCAGTGATGAACTTGCAGTTCACTTATGTCCCCTCCTTTGCTTGCAGAGGTGGGTTGCGAAAGTCACGAGCGGATTGTTCTACTGTTGGTCTTTATTGCGTAACAATAACATGGCAACAAATCTGCAAAGGTTCACTTTATATACGGTGGCAGGCGTTTTGTTGCATGAGACTGTTGAACGCAGGCATCTTGGCAGGTAATGCAGCCAGACACTGACATGCTGATAGCGGTAAGCCACTTACGTTTATACTTTGTGAAAAGAAGCACTAGTGAGCCTATAGCAATGCGTCGACAATTTTAAATAATCCATTATTAGTGCGAGTGTGACCAATGTGCCTGAGTGTCAAACTACGCTTATGCAGGCTTCTTTTCATGCAATATAAAATTACGTGGCTTGTTACAGTAAAATACATCTATCCAAGCTTGTGGGAATACGTCTTAATTGTTAAGGTTTAGTTTTGACATCTGAGTGAATACTGAGTGCAAAGCTATGTTTTCTGTGGCGAGTTTTCATAATTCATCTGGTCAATATTGCAAAACCTGCGTGGTGTTCTAGTTGCAGCAAGATTGTCCGTAGTCGTGTCAACATACAAGTCTACTTGATTGTTCAGTTTGTGTAGCANGTTTTTATTGATCGCTTTAGACGAGATCCCAGACGTTTGCAGCTCTTGTTTCTAAGTCAGGGTTTCTGAAACGGAGCCCTCATCCCCCTTGGGGGCCACGGAGCTGTTCTCTGGGGGCCACATGCAGAGGCCGAGCAGGGGCCACGGACAGAGGCCAAAACTAGGTATTTTTATTGATGAACACGGGGCCACGGGTGTTGAGAGCCTCTTGAAGGGGGCCACGGCTCATGAAAATCTGAGAACCGCTGTTCTAAGTTATACTGACAAGTCTTGCTAGCTGATTTTGCAATCATAGGGAGAGCAACCGGGCAATCCCCCCGGAAATTTTCAAAAACATGTTCAGGTGTTAGTTCAGTTGAATATATCAGCTGGGTACGGCCCTGTTTGCTAAGTAAAATAAAGTCATGATTTGTGGTTCCGTTGAAAACCATTGCAATCCAATGCTTCTTTCTTTACAGA
>JGI24158J21664_10009466_pt1 | contig 13002 bp, 5 predicted proteins | sample Ectturendosymbi3_FD_21664 | JGI IMG/M metagenome (IMG submission 21664) | reverse complement strand
GAGCAGCTTTCCTGTCATATTGAAAAGCTTTGTTAATTCGTTTCTGTGTTATAATTCGTTCGTGTCTTATGCTAATGTTGCTAATTCGTTTATTTGCTACATTAATCTTAAGTATATTTTGAGCAAATTACATTCTTCTGAAACTAGGGGTGTACACTCGAACATTAAAAAAACATCAGGTGGTACGCGATCTCAAAAAGTTTGAGAACCACTGCACTAAAAGGTACATTTACACATTACTTTAACTTTAATAATGATTACTGCCCAGCAAATTTAAAGATCCCTCAGTCACCTAATGGCAGGATAGACCTTTGACAGGAAAGCTTCGACTTTGAGGTAAAGTAAATTTTGGTACTGGAATGGCTGAAAACAGCTAGCATTTGCTCCCGCATAATTAGCGCAGTTAATAATTTCAGAAAAAAGCTCAACTCACTGAGCTTTTCCGACAAGTGTCCTTTGGCCTCTGTTTGCCATGATCTTGAACTGGACTATAACAAGGTTGGGTAAATGTTAGAAACAAACTCAGATGCAAACTCCATCAATCATAAGTGATCCTAGAGAAAGCCCTGGTCATATTGCAAGCAGATAATATTAAGTTTGCAAATTTTAACCCAGGGTTGTGGAGCCAGAGGCGAAATGTCAGACATTTCCAAAATTTCCAACTTCGACTACTTAACATAAAGTGAATGAAGTTTGGCTGTCAACAATTTTGTAGCAACTAGCACTCAATGGAAATCTTGTAGTACACAGCAAGAATTTTCAGTTTCAAGAAAAGTTTCAAAGGAATTCCCAACTTAGGAGTGTGATGCAAAAACTGACCCAGTCGAACTTTCTGAGTGGAGTCGGACAAAAAAATCTGACTCTGACACCAACTCCAAGTGTTGTTCGGAATCTAACTCCGACTCCATCCAAAAAACTCCGACACCCTGTTTTGAACTAGACATTATCATTGCATAAACATGTATCTGCTTAATAAGTCAAGAAAAAATCATCATGTACTAACGTCATATATGATAAGAATTTTTTTTATGTTAAACATTTGTAGTGTTAGCCAAAAGAAATGCGTGGTTTTCTTTGCAAGAATTGAAAGCATCAAACTATTTAGGTTAAGAGTGTAAAACATTCAGACGTATGCGGCCTTTAATTAAAATTAATACAGCCAATTGGCCATGCACATGTAATATAAAATACATGTTACGATGGATGCGATTTAATAAACTCTTTGTCTACTCAATGAGAATATCTAGTAGAAAGACAGCAAAACCGACATGTGGAAGCAGGCTGGGCTCTGTCTGTGGAAGCAGAATAGAAGCCATGCTAAAATATCTTGATCTCACGTGCAGCCATAATTCACAAAAATAAACGTTATGTGGCCAGCAATAGCGAAAAGGTTGTACACCCTAAAGGTCCCAGATTTAGGTTCTAGATGAGAAACTCTTTACATTTGATAAAATCATATTTGCAACAAAATCATGGAAAACTATCTATTGAAAGGAATCTTTTCACAAGCAAGAATTAGACACCAGATCATAACAGAGCACATACTAACTGAGCAGGTGTCCTCAGCACTCAATCAACTAGATCAGTGGTTTTTAACCTTTCTTGCACTGCAACCCATTATAGCAATCCACTAAAACCCAACGATCCCCATCTAAAACTTGAATAAAGCAATTGCAACACAGCTATGTGTAGAACATATCTACTCCTGACCCCTCCAAAAACGGTTCACGACCCCAAGTTGAAAACCAATGAACTAGATAAATAGACATGAAGCCATAAGTCTAAATAAACATCAGTGGAACTCCAACTCAGGAACGAATTTAATAAAATCTGGACTCAAGTTCAGAATCAGCCACAGTACTGACCAACAACAGATCACACAACTTATATAATAATTTTCATGACTTGCAACTTGGTGAAGTTGCAGTGGATACAACTTACAGACAACTTCTGGTAAACGAATGTTGTTTCAAGACTTACACAACAGTAAGATGTTTCAAAATTTGGTAACAAAATCAAAGTGATTTTATTTCAATCAAACTGCAGTGGATACTCATTTCTGAAGAACAGTGATAGGAAGAAATTATTTCAATCCTCTTACCCCTTGCCTAATGTCACTGAAAATAGTTAGAAAATATCTCCAAAAAGAAAAACTAAGCTACAGGACTGGTTGAGGTGAACCCTTTAACGACCACGCGCGCCAACATATTGGAGCGCCCTTTTTTGGCCATCAATTGCCAGCCGCTAGAGCTAGAGAGCTGTTCAAACCCTCTACGGATTCAGCAAGTCTTCTAGTTGACATCGAAAAAAACGTTTTTCGTTTTGGGTTTGAGGTTTTCTAGGGGGAACGTCACAAGCAGGGGTGTTTTTGTGTTATTTTTGCCATCTTTGCCTGGCCCTGGGCGCTGTCCCAATGGGTCATTTCTTGGACTCAAACTTTAGTTGATAACTAGGTCAAAATCCGCGTCTATAGAGCTCTTGATTGACTTCCTAGCATATTGGGAACGAAAATTATGGCTCATAAACCAAAAATTGACCAAACTTTTGCTCCCTCAAAAGCCACTCTGAGGGTCATTTTTCCCCAGGCAATAACTCGCCGTCAGATTGAGCTAGAGAGCTGTTCAAACCCTCTAAAGACTCTGAAGGTATGTAATTTGCAATAAAAAAAAACTTCAGTTTAGGATGTCTGTTATTTAATGCTTATATAATGATAGGATGTTTATGTTATTTTTTGCTGACGTCAGCATTTTTGCCCGACCTCCTTTTAAGACCTGCAGGAGCCATTTAACACTTTGAGAACCAGTCTACGATATATTTGTACTTAGATTTCGGCCTAAAAAACAACAGTTTTCGGTTGCCTTACCAACGCCCTAGCTCCTACGCCTATTGCGCTAGAGAGCTGTTCAAGGACTCAAACGGATCGGCCAGTCTAGTAGATTGCACTCGAAATAATTTTTTGGTTGGGGGGTGCGGATTTTTTGTGACTGACGTTATAAATGTAGTAGTTTTAAGGTCATTTTGGGTCATGTTGCCTGGCCTAGGGCTCAACTGCTAGGCCAAAGTGTTTCGCTGTAGTTTTCATTGGAAACTAGGCTCGAGTCCAAGTCTTTTGAAAAGTTTTAAAACCAAAAACTAGGTTTTGACCCATAATTTTGGCTACGGATATGCTAGCAAGTCAATCAAGGGCTCTATAGATGTGGATTTTGACCTAGTTTTCAACAAAACTTTGAGCCAATAGAATGGGTTAATGGGTTGGGAACCAGGGCCTGCCAAAGGTGACCAAAATTTCCAAAACATGCCCTCATTTTGACGTCACCTCCAGAAAACCCCCACCGAAAACGAAAAACTTTTTTTTCGATGTCAACTAGAAGACTTGCTGAATCTGTAAAGGGTTTGAACAGCTGTCTAGCTCTAGCAACTGGCAATTTATGGCCAAAAAAGGGCCGGCCAGTCGCGGTTGTTTAAGGGTTAAATAGATTTAAATAATCGATGATAACCATGCTAACTTATATGTGATGTGAGTGGAGTTAATTAATATTTGTTGGTGTTAACAAGTATACAACTTCACCAAGGTAGAAATTACAACCAGGAAACCTGCGTGGTCAAAGTACCAATATAAAATGGTATTTATAAAGCAGTTATGAAACATGCTAACACATTCCATGAGATTCTACACAAATGTTACAATCCATTGTATGAAAGCAGCATGACAAACTTCGAACAATCCATTACATATGTGAGCTCATTACGTGAAATCTGGATAAAACCTGGAAAATGGCATTGGCATTAACACATGCAGATCGAACTCACAGATACTGTTGATCCAAAGTCTTCATCAGGACTTTCATAATCTGATAAATCTACATAACCATCCTGTGAACCATGGTCCTGCAAAAAAAACATTCCTGGATCAGACACATCACCTACATGTGTAAGTATGTATAGGTAAAAACTTGGTTAACACTTTGAGAACCAGTCTATGAACATATTGTACCTAGCTTTCTACCTAAAATCAGCACTTTTCAGTTGCCTTACCAATGCTATAGCTCCTCTGCCGATGCACTAGAGAGCTGTTCAAGGGCTCAAACAGATTGGCCAGTCTTCTATTCTGCACTCAAACAAATTTTTGGTTGGGGGTTGCGGATTTTTTCTGAGTGACGCCATACGTGAAATAGTTTTTGGGCCATTTTGGCTCATGTTACCTGGCCTAGGGCTCAACCGCTAGGCCAAAGTATTTCACTGAAGGTTTTATTGGAAACTAGGCTCAAGTCTGAGTCTTTTGAGCCTTTGATTGACTTTCTAGCATTTCTGGTTCAAAAGTTATGATCTAAAATAAACTACTTAATTATCTAATCAGATAATTAGTCAAATATTTCTATTACTTTATATCAAGGCTGCCCAATCCGTGGGCCGCATGCAGCCCTCGAGGTTGTTTTAAGTGGCCCGCAATGTAATAAGTTCATAAGCAGACTTTTTTAATTTTTATTATTTTTTATAAGCTCAAGTATATTTGTTATCAAAACACACCAAAATTATGCCTTTATTTCTTTTATGGGCCTACTACCCAAAAACTTGTTAACAGATGCTTCGAAAATACGTCAGTTTTTTAGATTTGGTTTACATCCATACAAGCTGACAACACTGCGTGCAACTATAGGACTCATTATCATCTCGTGTTATCACATAAAACTTATTAAAATCAAGGGATTTGTTACATCACAATAGCTTATTGTTACGTCACAAAAACGTTTGTGGCCCACAATAAATTTCTTCATGTGAAAGTGGCCCACAACACTAAAACGGTTGGGCAGGCCTACTTTAGATCATAACTTTTAAACCCAAAACCTCAGCATGTCATCCAAAGTATCAAAAGACTCGGATTGTAGCCTAGTTTCCAATAAAAACTTCAGCGAATACTACCATCTAACGCAGGGGTGGCCAAGCTATGGCGCATGTGCCAAATGTGGCGCATTGGATGATTTGAAGTGGCACATTGTATACCGGTAATCGTATTAAATAAGATAGTAAGCCTTTCTAATGTGTTTATCAATATTTTTCCTTAATAATCCCTTATGAGATACCTGTTATCATCTTGAAACAAACTTTCAAGATGAAATTAAAACTCTTCATTTTGCAGTTAGAAAATGATGATATCAGCTAGTCTCCGTATTTAAAGGAGCAGATTGAATGATAATGGCAATATGAGAAAATGCACTATAAAGATCAAGTTATTGCGAGACTCATTTCAAAATCACTTTTGCAATTTTGCTAAAGAAGAAGACTGTATTTTGGTATTTACAAACCCATTCTCAGTTAATGAAAGAAAGATAATGAAAATGCCAAGTACAGTAAAATACAAATGGAACTTCTTGACTTCAAATCAAATTTAATAGTGAAAACAAAATTATATGCACTTTCTTCTGATCCCGGTGCTTATGACGTGATTAATTTCTGGCGATCCTTGCCATTTAAAAATTTTCCAGATTAAGAAAATTTGCTCAAGTTGTATGTATGTTGTTTTGAAACAACGTACACATACAAATAAGCATTTTGATCCATGAAATTGATGAAAAGAAAAACGAGATTGCGCCTGACTGATTCAAAATTGAAGAATATTCTACTGTTCTCAGTAACAAATTTAACTCCAAACATTGACAAACTAGTGAAATGTTTGAAATCTCATTAATTGAAGTTTATTTGCTGCTTTTCCAGATATTCCATCTGTATTTGATTATATAAGCTGGTAAATCACTTATGGTGTGAATTAATGTTGTTACAACAAGGAATGTCTGGCGGTATGGCATATTTCTACTCACGTTTGGAAAGATTGGCGCATGGTGTGCAAAAGGTTGGCCACACCTGATCTAACAGTTGGAGCCCAAGGTCAGGTGAAGTGGGCCAAGGTGGCCTAAAAGTCCTCCACTTACGATGTCACTCACAAAAAACCTGCGTCCCCCAACCAAAAAAAATTTTTTGTTGCAGACTAGAAGACTTGCCGTGTCTTTTGAGCCTTTGAACAGCTCTGTACCACTTTTGGCGCCCGAGTTACGCACATGCAAAGCAACGTGCAATCCGGTTGTTCTGCCACAAAAATCCTCAAAAGTGTCCAGACGCGAAAGTGTTAAACGTAAGACAACAAACAAATTGAAGTTCTTAGTAAATCATACCAATTGCCTTCATCAATATCAATAAACGTGGCACAATACATGATATTGCCAAATCTTTATGACATGTACCATGCTTACAGGTGATTACTTTAATGACAAATGTAGAACGATAAAAGTCTCCCCTATTTATCTACTTTGGTGACTTCAGTACTGCTCCAAGTTGGTCACTATTGCTGAAAAAATATAAAAATATGGCACAACATCACAGAAGTCTTGTATAAGTTACAGATAACAGCATGCACCAAAATAACTTAATTTACAATTGTAACATCTCATGTCCAGGGTTGATTGACTTAAATCATTTAATTTAAATCATGATTTAAATCAAACAATAAAAATCAAACAAATCAAGCAAAAATCCTGTTGTTTTAGAGCTTTGAGTGATGTCTATGACACATTTAGCATTGTAGTAGGTTTTCACATAGCCTACATAGTCTTAGTGTAGAAGGCAAAAAGTACTTCTTATGATGAAACAAGTTAAAACCACTTGAAGTTTTATCAATCATAGCAACTGTGAGTTCACAGATTCTGTGTCATTTAACTGCAAAAATGATATGTGGAATGAAATCACTAACCCTCGCAGATTCAGAAGTCATAACAGTTAGAATGACGCAAGTTTGAAAATGTAGACTGACAAAGTGAAAGTTGCATTTAAATTTCATCAAATATGAAGGTTGTTGACTGTAAAAATAGTTCCAGAACATATTTTTGATACATGAAACACATGTTTATAAGTTTTTAACATTTTGTACATCTATGCCATGAGTGCCATTGAAATTACATAACAGGCAGTTTGACTATTGGCATTCCAATAAATATTTCATTTCATACACTGGTGTTATGAAATTATTTGCATCAAGGGATATTGCATAAACGCAAAAAATTTGAATGAAAGTTCAGCTATTTCTAGTCAGGGTTGATTGATTTGAACCATTTCATTCATGTGATAAAATCAAAAAAATCAAGCAAAAAATGATATGCAGTTTTGAAGCTTGCTGTGATTTGTATGACACATTTAATTGGTATTCTAATCAGTTTCACTTATTATTAAGGAAGGCTTATGACAACACAAGCTAAAAGCAATTAAAGTTTTATCAATCATAGCCATGGTGAGGTCATAGATTGTATGTCAACAAACTGCAAAAATGATGCGTGGACTGAGGTCACTAACATTTGCAGGTTCAGAAGGCGGAACCGCCAGAATGCCACAAGGCTGAAAACGTAGGCTGCCATAAAACAAGCTTGTAGCCAGGTGCTGAGGTTTGAGGGGAAAAATTAATTGTTAGAAGAGAAACATTTGTTTTTATTATGGTACATGTTTAAAATAAACTTTTTTGGGCACAAAAAAATTCAGGGACACTGCCCCTGAATGCCCCCATGGCTACAGGCTTGGCATAAAGTCAAAGTTACATCTAAATTCCAGCAAATATGCTGGCTGTTGACAATAGAGATAGTAGTTTTAGAACATATTTTGATTCAGATTCATAATAACACATATTTTATAGGTTTTTACCATTTTACGCATGTAAGTTATACTTTTGGAAAAGCTGAACTAGTGAAAGCTACGTTAGACTTTGCACCAAAAAGGCTGGCAAGCTTGTATTTTTGTACAATCTTCTTAACATGCCATTAGTGTTAATGAATTGATGGTTTGGGTATTGTCGTTCCAATAAATATTCGTTTTGTACACTGGTCTGGTACTGGTGTTATGAAGTGATTGCTTTAAGTGTGATGCAAAAGTACAAAGTAAGTTTGAAAGAATTTCAGCTGAATTCCAGTCACTGTACTAGAAGAAACAAAGCACAAAAAAGTTATATTGAAACAAACTCTTCAAATTTAAAATAATTACTTGTTAGGTGGTCAACCTCTACACATTATATCAAAAAAATCATAAAAATCCGATTTAAAAAAAAAAAATCATGATTTTTATCAACCCTGCTCAGTCAGTTGCATCGCTATGGCAAACTTTCAAATCACATGAATAAATAAAAATAACTAGGATTTAAACTGCATAAAACCAGCAAAGCCAACTGTAAGATGGCAATGAAAGTGTCAAAAAAGGTCAAAAACCTTTGGCATCATGCAATGTAGACATGCTACATTTGGCATCTGGTTTGGCAAAAATATGTCCAGACATAATCTTCTCCTTGCGTGTGAACAGCAGTTCAAACAAAATCTACAATTTCCTCAAGCCATATAGTGTTGTTAATGCTAGGGGACCGCAGGTCTTCCTGGCAGTTCGGAGGTTGGAGGATGTCACAGTGTAAGATTATAGCATGATTGGCCGACTGCTCTTCAGCACCACAGATGCATTTCTGTGTATCTAGCATGCCCAGTAGTACAGGCATGTACCAAAGTAGCCGACGTCAGTTCTTAGTCTATTCAGTGCTACCCACAGAGCCCATTCTTGAAATGTCGGAGGTGGCTGCATTGCTCATCACTTGTTTCCAGACATAATCATGCCAACAAAAGGATTTCTGACTTACACTGTTGGAGTTTGAGATAGTTCCCAACATGTTGGAAATGTACTGAATCAATGGGAAAAAAGCTTTAAAGACTAGTTGCGCAAGAAAAACACTTTAAAAGGTGAAACAGACTTTGTAACTTATGGACCAATGATGGTGGCCAGCAGCAGTTTCCATAGCATGCATGACTCACTTAAAGCAACTGTCAGAAATTAGCCATCGAACAATTGGTGCTAGTTTAGTTCCTCAGCTTTGGTAATAACAGCATATAACCATGGCATGTGTTTCTCAAAGTCTAATGGCAACAAAGTGTGTTTGAAACTGCCATTTGCATGCTTTCTCAAAGTTTTGCTTTAAATTTTCATCATTTCAGCCATAAGCTTTTGCTTGCAATTTACAGGAATGAAGATGTATAATTAATGCGAAATTGATTTCCTATTAAAGCACTTTATGATCTAGTTGCTTCGCCCTTGCGGTGAAATGTCACTGAAACGTGGATACATGCAGCAGAATCATCACATATAAGTTTTGAAAGCAGATTCCTCAAAGCTCTACACGAACAGTGTCTCCACATAAATGAATATCATTATTGATAATATGATCAGGTTTTTTAAGGAAAATGTTAGGTACCTGGTATGGACCTATAGGGACCCGATTTCTCTGATTCTAGGGACCTGATGATTATTTTCTCTGATTCTAGGGACCCGAATCGGTTCCCTAAAATGCCTTTAAAAAATACTGATATGATTAAAGAAAAGTTGATTTAATTTTTTATTTCTGAAGAAAGTTTTAAGCTGGCAGCCTTTCCCAATGAGTGACTTTTACTGTACAGTGTACAAGAGCCCTGCCAGCTTATAAGAAGTAACATTTCAAATCATTTGTGTGCCCTTGAATCAGATAAAAAAATGCAACAGGGTTGTTTTTCTAGATTTTGTCTGAAGTGGGCAACTAAAATACTTTAATTTGGGTAAAAATTACCCAAAAAGATTCTTTCACCGAAACTTTGGTTAGGAACCCAGTATTGATCTGTAGCGACCCGATTTCTCTGATTCTAGGGACCCGATTTTCTCTGATTCTAGGGACCCGAATCGGGTCCCTAAAACGCCTAAAAAAACCTGCTTTACTGTTTTTTTAAAGAAACTAGACAAAAATCTATTTCTTGAATCTTGGGAGCCTTGTGGTGACTTTAGCAATTAGTTGAGAAAGTATGACTGAAAATTCGCCCAAAGTCACATATGGTCCTTGGAGAACACAATGTCATGAAACCTTAAATAATGACATAAATCAATATAAAGACATGAAATCAGTGGAAAGATAGTGCTATAAAGCAAAACATCAATTACAACCAATAAATAACAAAGTTTATGTAACTTATTCATTCATGATGTATTAGATCTCTACATCTGACCGCTAATTACCGTCTCCAGAAAGTATGCATATGCTGATGACCTAGCAATCATGCATGCTGATGGAGACTGACAGGCAGTGGAAGAGATGCTGAGCAAGGACATGGCAACTATAAGTGAATACCTCCAGACTTGGAAGCTAAAGCTCAGCACTACAAAAACGGTGACAGCAGCTTTCCACCTCAACAAGGAAGCCAAACGTGAGCTAAAAGTCAATCTCAGAAATAAACCCCTTCCCATCTGCTCTGAGCCCAAATACCTCAGAATAACTTTGGACAGGTTACTCATGTATCACTGAGACCTCAAGCCATTTTACAAAAAACTAACATCATGTGTCTCACTCCTGAGGTGGCTTGCTGGTCCTGGATGGGGTGCTGGAGCAACAACGCTGTGAATAGCCACCCTTGCCCTGGTCCATTCAACAGCAGAGTACTGCGCTCCTGTGTGGTGCCGCTGTGCTCATACCTGCCTTATCATCAACGACGTCATCAACGACGCTTTGCGAACTGTGACTGGATGCCTGCATCCTACACCAACGGACAACCTTCCTATCCTCGCAGGCATCAAACCTGCTGAGCCTAGAAAGGAGCTACAGTTTCTCTAGCACACTGTGCCATTGAGCTTGGACACCTGCTCCACTCAGTGCTCACCAGTCCACCAGGTACAAAAGCACAGCGCCTCAAATCGAGACACCCATTTGTGCTCGCCGCACAATAACTCATCAGTTCATCCAACAACAACATACGTACAAAGCACTGCGCATGTGCAGATCACCAATGGAAGATGGAGTGGTTGGACAACCTTACGTGACTCCATACTTTCATCCCTGACACCAGCACCTACCCTCCCAGATTGATCCTCCCAAGAACAGCGTGGGTCCGGTTTAGCCACCTCTGCTCCTTCTTGCACAAATGGGGTATTGCCTCCTCTGCGGCCTGTGAGTGTGGCGCACAAGAACAAATCGTCGAATCTGTTGTCCTTCAATGTCAAATTTGTCGACCTCCTCATGGACTGTATGACCTGATGGTTCTGGATGGTGAGACAATCGAATGTTTACTCAACACTTGGCCCGAGATCTAGTGCGGCCTAGCAGTGGTTTGAAGAACTGGCTCAAACAATGAAGAAGAGTCCATAACGCTTAAAAACCTTATTCATAAAAACATGCTCTGACACAGCCTGCTTTCAACCTACCACCTCAAATGTAAACTTGGCCTCAAAAGACAAAATGATAAATTTGCTACTATAATATGCATAAAGCCAATTTTACAATTAAATACTATAAAACACATCTATGCTTGACAATTACCTGCCTAAAGCACTAAATAACCTCTTGCAACAAAAACTTGCCCACAAGAAAAAAAGCTGTTCACAGCAAATCAAACTGCCTTATCACCGTGCAAGAGTAAAAAGAATACTCTACGGAAACATGGGCGTAATTAGGTGGGGGACACGGGGGACGTGTCCCCCTCACTTTTTGAGACGTGGAACATAATATGCTATGTCCTCCCCACTTTTTCTCTTTAGGTTTTGTATTTGGATAGGCTGCAAAAATAAAAGTGACGTTTGCCACGTTTCATGTTAGATGCATAAAGAAGCCAAACTGATGTTGACACAGAGTTTGATGTGGTATCACTGAATCTGATATTTTTATAAGTGTCCGCTTTGATAAAATGATTTTTAGCATTTTCCAAGTTTCTAGAGGCCGCGAAAGGTTTTTAACTGCTTCTGTCTGACATTTCACCCTGTGTGGTATCAGCGATTTTTCTAGTAATCTGGTTGTATACTGTTTTCTGGCTGTATATTGCAAGAAAGGTCATTGTCTTAAAACAATAAGAGCTTAACAGCTGCACATGTGAGAGACCACAGTACAGCCATGATTTGTTTTGTACAGAAATGTAACTGGCTTTGCTGTAACATTGGTTGTTACGTAAATTTAAAGATCCAAATTTATAATGTTAAAAAGCTGCATTTGCAGGTAAATCTCTGCAAAGAAGGAAAACAAAAAGCAGAAGTACTGTGGAGACACAGTTTTAGTTTAGGATTGGCAGTTTTGCAAAAGACTGTCTTCAACCATTTGTAAAGACTAAAGAGGATTGAAATCAAAACGTTGGAGAAGTATTGACGTAGCTGCATATTGGTGGATAACTCAAAAGTTAAGGACTTGTGTAGAAATCAAAAATAGGCTATACCAGCGTGGTCCAACTATAGGCCCATGGGCCCCATGTAGCCCATGGACCGAATTTTCAAGGCCTGCGAGCTTTGTTGGTAATGTTTAGCATACGTGTTACAACAGGTAATTTTAATTAGAATAAGCATAACAACCTTTAATAAAAATCTACAATATTAATGGCGTTAGACTAGACTGTAGACAGCCTCTGGAAATTAGTCAATAAAGATAGATTACTCAAACTGAAAGATTTCGCAATAAAAATATGTTTGGAAATAGATACGTGTGAGAATACATTTTCTACAAGAAAGCAAGTAAAATTTTAAAACAGAAATCGAATGGCAGGCGGAACACTGCACAATGGTCTCCAACTTGCTACCACTAACAATGGTATTGATAAAGGTACGAGTGTCAAAGAAGCCTCGATCACAGGCATCACACTGATAGGGAATTGTAATATATTGCCGTTTGCTGTTGTGGAATTACTTCAATGACACACCCACTTATCATCTTTTTTTAGTTTTAAATCTTGTGAACCCTGTTGTTTTATATATCATTTTGTCGATGTGGCCTGCAAGTTGTCACGTTTTTGTGAAATGGTCTGTAGGCCAAAATCTGTTGGACCACACTGGGCTATACATTTAGCCTATTTCTTGTAATGTCACAACAATGGTGACCGTCCAAACCAAAAGGTATTTATTCCGCGACTCTCACTTTACGATTTTGTGCCTGTGCTGAATGCATGGGTTCACAAGTCATTTGATTTGCCTGAGTTTAACCAAATCCACAATGCATCA
>JGI24158J21664_10009463_pt1 | contig 13004 bp, 5 predicted proteins | sample Ectturendosymbi3_FD_21664 | JGI IMG/M metagenome (IMG submission 21664) | reverse complement strand
CTCAGCAAAGAATCAGACACTTTAAGATCTTACAGAGTATATATTTCGCCTACGATGTAGGCATCATCAGCTCTTATTCAAATAGAATCCTCTTATTCAAATAGAGAAACAACAAAGTAATTCAAATCAATCATTCACCAGCTTTTGTTTAAAATGTTCAGGATCTAACCTCAAGAGGACTTTCGTTTTTCATGTTCTTACAACAAACCCAGGCCCAAGTGTACAAATTCTACTCAGTTGACTGCAACATTTGAAGTCGACTACAGTAACCCACTCGATTTCGGGATTCAACAACCCATCATTTCACACATAAAAACGACGTTAACTACAAAAAAAGGAATAGATTCGTCTCCGTTACATTTAATACAGTTGGCAGAAATAGCTTATTTTCAGAATTCGATTAATAGCACTATGGTTGTTCATTTCTTCCCATCTTCCCACACCGTCCACTCTCCCGTGTCGAAGGCCATGAACATTTTCAACTCCTACTCTAACACTTAAACAACATATTGTCCCTTTGTTTACCTTCAGATGCATCGTCTTATCAGTGTCTTTCGGAAATAACCGGGAAGAAAAACAGAAAAACGTCTTTCTATACAAATTTCAGGCAAACTTATCACCACAACAAAATCTCAGACAAAGTGGTGATTATGAGCAAGTGGCAAAACGAACAAGACTACAGATTGCAAGCAAACTGACCAACCATCAACTTGTCTCAAACACCGTCATATGTGCGCGTCACTGAAGAACTCACCAGTCCGTGGATCAAGTGAAGGAAACGAAATAGTCTCTGAAAGCAAAATCAACACAAAAGTAAATCTGTGATGAATGTCAAAGGAACCTACTGCTAAACTTTCTATGAACTGTCTAAAATTTGCACTGGTTGCTCCAAAATGAAAGAACACACTTTAAGTTGCAATGTAGTTAAATCCAGAAGGCGAGGAACGTTATGTGTAGTGAGTTACAAACAACCTTGCTCATCACACAAACGGGAAAGGTTTAAGCTTTCTTCAAGTCAAGCACTTCCTATTTAAAAGAGACTATATATTTTTTACAAAAGTGCATTCAGTGGAGATCAAGAAACATCATGACAAAAGGCATTAAATGGGTTATTTTTTATCAATATGCACACGGTATGTAGTGAAAGTACCGAAACATATTTTTACCTAACTGGAATCATCGAATTTAATTGATTCGAAATCATCGAAATCTCATATTTCTGCATAGTTTCGGCTGACTTGTTCCGTTAAGTCTTGGAAGTTCGTGTCAAAAAGGGTGCAGAAAACTATCGACCAATCACCACCTGGTAGTCTGCAACTTGCATCTGGAAAAACCGCCAGGGCCTACACCAACGTGCAGGGCCAGGAGATCCTTGCGAATAAAGAGGAAAGTCCTGGCGGAAAAAGATGTAAGAAACACCATTGCAAACAGTGTATTGTATTTTTCCCAGAGTTCCCGGAATGAACAGCGGACGCGGAGGTGGAGGTGGAGTGTAGGCTGTTCGAAGTAGTTGTAGCTTCATCTGCCGCTCAGGTGTTTGGACCGAAACCACTGGGTGTGACGAAATGGCAACATAGTAACCCTTTGGTGGAACCAAGAAGTGAAAGATATAAGCAAAGAAAGCAATCTACAAGGCATATTTCAAAACAAAGCCGCAACTTCTTTGCATTCGTGATACGCTGCGCCGCGAAGGTCCGCAGCCCTCACGTTGGAAACGTTTAAAATGAAATCATGGGAGCATTTCCGACATTAACTGGATTCCAATTACTGCTAAGCCTACAAAGTGTTCTGGCAAGCCATTCGGCTTTTTCGTGGAATAAGATCTCATACTGCTAGTTCCATTAAATATCAAAATGATCAAGTAACTTCACTCCACAAGTGAAAGAAGCAAGGAATCAGTCACGAATTTTTAATAGGAAATCGATTTCACGTAATACTACGCATCGTCAGTCCTATCATCTGCAAGCAGTGCTAACAGGCGTGAAACGTTGAAAGGCTAACACAAGGTCAGAGAAAGTAAACAACCTCAAGACTGCAATGAAAAAATTGCGCGCACACCCAACCGCGACAAATAAATCAAAACCAAAAACGTCTTGCTTAACTAAATCAAAACCAAAAACGTCTAAATCAAAACCAAAAAGGTCTTGCTCGACATTTTGGTTTTGATTTATTTGTTGCCATACTCAACAATCAGAAGGACATCTTTGGCAGATAAACAAAGCATTTCAACGATCTATCAAAACCCAATTGATGCCACACCCCCGGGCAACAGGGAGGGAGGTACATTTGAGGAAGGAAAATACCATCACTGCAGCCAAAGTCCTCCTAGCTGTCAAAACAACGAAGCCTGGGAAGGCTACGATGAAATCAGATCTTAAATGCTCAAAGCCTTGAATTTAGAAGGTGTTCTTTGGCTGGCTCCTATGTGTCAAGTGGTCAGGTAGCCTGGCGTTCTGGACGGGCACCGAAAGAATGGCAAGTTGGGTGGTTATCCCATACACAAAAAGGGAGACAGGAGTGAATGCACTTATTACTGGGACATCTCTCTCCTTGGCCTCCCTGGAATGGTGTGTGCGAAGTGCTTTGAAAAAGGATGTCGCGAGATAATAGAACCAAAACTGGAGGCTACCCAGTTTCGACAAATCTTGGGAGTATGCCAAAGACGTCTACACATGTTTTGTCGACAACGAGAAAGCATACGCGCGGGATCCCCAAAAGAAGCTTTAGGGATTGTTGCAAGAGTACGGTATTGACAGCCACCCATTACTGGCCGTCCAATGGCTGTATTCCTGCTCATATGTTTGTGTCCGTCTCGGCGGAAATAAATCCCAACCGTTCACCGTGGGTGTTGGACTCCAACAAGAAATTGTGGTTTCACCACTCTTCTTCACATTCTGTATGAATTGGATACATACTCACAGTCGGGTCGACGAGAGTGTCACTGTTTGTAGCTGCAGGATCAACCGTTTGTTTTTTGTGGACGATACCATCTTATGAACGGGACCTTGAATTGCCACTATTTCGGTTTTCTGCTACGTGCGACCAAGGGGGGAATGAAAACCAGTACTANAAGGACCGAGGATATTATGTCTCTCCAGAAACCTAAGGTAGTGTATGCTGCAAGTGAACGGCAAGGCACCACAGCAGTTGGGGAAGTTCAGGTAACTTGGGGTGGCATTCACGAGTATGCAAGGATTGGTGAAGCAAAAGCAATTCTGCGCGAGTTTGTCGTTCTGTAGTGACAAAACTGTAGCTTTCAAACACCGCAAAACTTTCAGTTNTTAAATAGGTCTTTGTTCCGATCCTCACCTATGGTCATGAATCTTGGGCAATAGCTGAAGGAATACTATCCCATCTGCAAAAGGCAGCGATGGGATTTTTGCGAAGAGTTCACTGTGTGAAACAGCTACGTTGGTTCGTCCATGTGTAGAGAATGTCTCAGGAATGGTCGGCGAGGAACGTCCTGCTGGCTACACTCACGAGAAAGCGGCCCAGAGATCGTCCAAAGACCAGGTGGAGTGACTACATCTCTGACCTTGCTTGGTCCGGTTTTGGTATGGAGTCAGCAGAATTATTTGAGATTGTTGTTGATCGTGACGTATTTCGAGTCCTCCTAGGGCTGCTTCTCCCGGGAACCTCCCCAGAGGAAAAGCGGGTATAAAATGAGTGAATGAATGGTATCATCGAAAAGTTTTCGGAGTAAAAAATTAACATGTTGTTTCAAGTGTTAGCATTGTACCTCAGTGGTATCTTCGCACTTTTTCACACATTAGCAGCTAAAATTGACATCCTTGTTTACTGTCAACTGAATTATGAAATGCACTTTTCTTTAATTTGCGGGTCATGATGCCCCGCAAACGGCGCCTCTTTCGAGCGATTGCGCCCTTTTTTGTAATGAGGATTAACTTTTCATTCTTTCCAATTTGCTTTTCGATCAAAAACTAGGAAATAGATAATATACAAAAACTAAATATTTTTCTCCCTATTTTGACTGCTCCATAAACGCTTGGTTTCGCTTCTCCACTGGTCTCAAACCAAATGGAATTTGGAATAAAAGTTTATCTGAACTAGTTTGGTAATGAAAACGACTGTAGGTCAACTTTTACCTACAGTAAATCTTGTTGTGCATTTAACACCCGCATGAAGTAAAAACAGCTTGGCCAATGAATTCAACACCATAGCTGTTGCACCTTGTGTGGTGTCATAGCAATAGCAAAAGTAATAGCAACAAGGATGGTTTCGAGAACATCTAGTTTTACTAGACAGCATACGTTTCACAGTCAAAAGCTGGTTAACAAGACATTTCTTAGAAGAGTGCCGAACCGGCACCAATTACGAACTCATAACAACTTCTAATTCGCCGTTTTGGCAAAACTGGTATTTTGAGACTGAACTCCTCTCGTTTTATAGTTCTTGAAAAGGAAAAAATCGTAAAGTCTCACCAGCAATTGTTTCGGTTAGATTAACGATACCACTTGACCGTCCTTGGCTGCCCATCGTTTTGTTCGAATATGCGTGAGTTCCTGCAAACAACAGCAGTAAATGTTTAATAGGCAGACATCGACAAACCTGAAGCGCACAGAAGAGCATAGAAATTCTTGTTCCACGCAAAATAAAAAGACAACATGTAACAACAATAATGTAGCATGTTAATGCAAATCAACTAGAAGTGATCGTGTCGTTCCATTTATTGAATGATTCTTACTGTCACAGTCAAGTAGATGAGCTTCAGTTGTCAAGTCAATCTTAATCCATTCTATACCAGTTCAAAACACCTATGCATACATTACCGTTGTGAACACATTCATAACCAAATTTTTGATTAAACTACGTACCAGAAGTAGCGGGTACCGAACGAAAGCTTGTTATATCTTCTTGTCCAGTGACTGTCAAATGCAGAATTGGCAAAATTTATGAAAAACAGAAAGCAACATTTTATACAAATTACTGCCTGATAAGGAGTTAAGTTTTTGATATACATGAAAGGGCTTTCTGAGTAGCATTCTGCATCATGTCAACACTAAATAATTGAAGTTTGTGTTATATATTGAAAAATAGTAATGCATTGTCATACCTATAGCTAACAACTGATTAAGCTTATAAGTTTTGAAATAAAAAAAAGCGTTTGTTGCGAAAAAACTGAATTTATAAATTTTTCGGAATAATCACGTATTGTTTTGACTATTCTAACGAAGTGACTTGAAAATACGCGTTTGTACCTTTCAGGAGGCTATGTTACTTAATATCGACTTGATTGAGCGATTTCCCACTAACCAAAGTAGGATGAACGAAATCCTCTTCTTGTGTTTGATCCATCCGATCGAAATCGCAGCCGAAGAACCCCACTGTTTATTTCGTATGTTTCTGAAAACTTATCTCCTCTAAGTCGTGCGACTTCAGTGTTTCCATCCATTACCTGCCGTTTATATAAATAGCAGCCTATAGCTAGATTAAGCGTACCGATATAACAGAACGTAAACTATAACGAACAAGACGAAAGATAAAGTTCACTTGCATCTGTAGCCAATAATATTGTTTAAATTTATTGGTTTTATCTACTGCAAATTAGAACGTTTTACGATCGTCTGGTTCAGAGAACTATTCAGTTGATACAGACGTATATAGAGAATGCATGAGCAATGCAAAGTGCAAGCTGCTGACAACCTAACAAAGAGAAGCATGTAAATGACCACAACCTCGAGAACCATATGCTATCCCCACAGTTTTACCATTTGGGTTGAATCATATACACCAAAGTTCAAGAGAGTTATGCAACTCCGAATATGGTACTGCAGCAGATAACCGCTACTATGAGCTTCAACCGTACAGTAATGACGTATGCTTTAAGTTACATGGGAGTGCATGTTGACTTCTAACCGTGTACAGCATATCTGCAACGCTAAGCCTTCTACTTACGATAAGATAATCGCAGCACAGTTCGGTGTTCAAAGACATCACGACAAAGCTAATGGGCCTCCCCGTCAAAGATGTGATTTCCCATTGGCAGTCAACATCGTTGCTATAGTTTCCAGGCCATCCGGGAGAGTAGAGAAGCTGAGATCCTACAGTGGCCTGGCCTTTGAAACCGCATGGAGCTGCAAGCGAAACAAAAACAGGAGTCAATGCATTACTTCCTGCTACTGCAAGCTAACAATGCAAAATATACTTGCCTGGAGATGGTGATGGGGTTGGTTGGACAAATTCGTTTACATCTAGCACAAAAAATACACGTCAATGCATAAGGAGATGGAGTTTAAATGTGAATAAGCTTTTCTGCACATTTAAAAGGTTTTGCTTGTTTAACAGAAGCGTACAGGGTGAATAATGAATGTAATTCCAATTCATTTCACTTATTGCCAGGTGAACACCTAATTTCTAATCACACACAATAAAACAATTTGAAATATAACCAATTAACATTTTATCAAGGAAGTGCTATGCTCATTGCAGTAACCTGCAAGTAGAGTAATTCAAACGAAACTTTCAGTATGAACCATATGCAGAATATTTGTTTATCTTCAAAAATCCAACTGTGCACACAAGGAAAAATTTGAGCGAGAACAAATTCCTTATTCACAGCAGTGAACATCTTGCTTTGTGGGGACACACAGACAGAACAGGCATTGCTGCGCCGTCTAACGAACAAAAAAGCCGAAAAAACATCACTTTGATGTGAATGTAAAACATCAAGTTCGCAAAGCAAAACCGGTCCAACTGACCTCTTCCAGACACGATAATATTAAAGCCTTTATTCTCGAATGTTGAATCTGCTTGAAAACTAACTTTCACGTGATTGCTTCGGGATTTTATACGAACACCGTAGTCCACTCCGCCAGACAGCAAACGAATAGTTTCGTTGGCTCCTACGTCGAATATCTAGAAATTTAAGTATCTCGTAACAAAGGAGAAACCTTGTCAGGAAAACGTGTTAATAACAGCACAACATATTGGATAATCTGATTAGCCAACAAATCTTAAGTTCAGGACAGCAGTTTTCCAAATATGTGGTGTTTTCACTGGGGCTGTATCCATAAGCAAAACATTTACTGAATAACAGACTACGATCTACATAAGTTTGCATTTTTTGAAGAAGTCTTGCGCAATTGCTATAACAGGCCTTTCACGATGAGCCAAAATTTGCTCAGGCTCGTTTATTTTGTGAATGAATTTTTTCTTAACTACTCTCGTTTACTTACCCTCATTTTATCGCAACATGCCTCGGTGGAGAAAAAATCAATGTCGAATTGAATAACTTGATCTTCCGGCGAGCGAACTACCCACTCACAATTGATGCTGGAAGGATAGTTTCTTGGCCACCCGGGAGAAATAAGAATAAGCGAGGCGCTCACCTCCACAAAAAGGCTGCTAGAACCACAAGCTGGATCTGTATAAAACGCAGAAGTTCAGCTGATAGTCGCCTCCTCGTCCTCGCAACTGATACAATAATGAAACAAATATAGGCCTAACTCATAATGAACGTTCTTGTTTATGCGAATCGTTTTTAGCAACAAACTACTGTAGTATGTAATTAGCACTTTCTAATTATGTATACCCATCAATAACTTGGTGTGAAGAGATCATACTGGCGACATAAACCTTCATTGGAAATGGTATGTACTGTATTAAGAGCTCGACCGCATCGGCATGCCGATATATATCGCCCGAGAAGGCGATGTTGCCGATGGATCACATCGGTGAAATTCCGCCGATACATATAGGCAATATTTGTTCACAAAAAATGCGGTGCTGTTGATCTGCACGGTGTGTTCGAAAAAACATGTAGCTACTTGGTCTCTGATTGTCAAGTTTCTTCTGGCAGTTTGACCATGCCTCCAACGCATTTTGCTTCCATAAACCATGACCCCATTGCGCATATTAAACCTTATACTCAGAGTAACAGACCACTATAACGGTTCCCTTTACACTGTAAGTAGCTTCGCCTGAGGGCGGTCTGCAGCCTAAATGACTCCTGGTCTTTCGCACGCTCCCACTCCCCCACGCATTTTATAAATCGGTCTACTTAGAAGTCATCGCATTCGCAGCAGTATGTTAAAACAATCGTGATGGCACCATCCATGCGTGTGCTCTATATAGTCTCCACTACTTAGTACCACATATCTATGCTTGTGCTTCATCAAAGTAAATATGTTAGCGCCATCGAATGTATGCCTTCCTCCAACCGCCACTTATCTATCTTCGTGTTCTTTCATGTATTTGTGTGTTCCTTGCTACTGCCATGCATGCTCAAGTCTTCTAGGTTGCGTATGGGTGTGGGTGTGAAGACCTCACACCATACATTTGCATTTACTGATTAACGCAGATTCTCTCTTATGGTTCCTTATGGCGCGCAGCCTTCCGACAACATCAAGTAGTACGTAATATACAGACCGCTGCGCAATCATCCCAACAAACTGCTCTAGTAGTATGTATAGAAAGTGCAAGCTCCATTACTGCGTATACCAATTGGCAAACCTGTAAACACGGAGACGAAGAGCAAGCGCTTACAAAAATAAATATGTTTCTCTGAAAATACTTTCAAAGGTTGCTTTTATTCAAATCAATCGAGATCGTTCCTATCGTTTGTTTATATCAGTTAGAAAAATTTAATTTTATAAACGAGTATCTCTAGCATTGTAATCGCAACGACTACACTATGTGGTGCTGAGTGAAAGAAAACTCGTTCTGACGGGGTCCCTCAAGAAATCAGTTCTTCAAATGGTCTTCTGTGTCCCAAATTGCAATTTCTCTATGAATTCTACTTTATAACAAGAGCAGCATTTTGACTTATCAAAAATTACGACAAATATTTGAGTAAATGACAGGTAGACAGTGTATCCTGCTGACTAGAGTCCTAAACGATATTTAATTGATTTAATTCAAACACATTTTCATCACGTTGACTGTAGCAGTCCTCTAAATTTGCAATGTAAAATATAGCAGAAAAGACATTAGTGATAGTCAAAAATGACCATTTTGTTCTTTGAAACTTGGAAGTTTTAATTTTAATTGTTTTTGGGTTTGTCTTAACACGAGATTAAGCAGAGTTGTTATCACCCTATGATGATCACGAGCAACATTCTCTTTAAATGTACGTTGAAGTCTACAAAATTTTTTAAAATATCAGTGCTCCGATTGTTAACTTGTTTTGTACCAGTGCTTGATAAACTCCATTCCTCAATTTTACGCAGCAAGCAATCTATCATGAACCAATCGAACAGGGTTATATCACGTTAACCCGCGATTGTTTTTTAATTCATTCAGGAGTTTTAAATTGTAGTTTTCTAGATTATGAAGTACTTGAGAAACTGACCTTAGTTTCAAGAAAATCTCTCGTAAAAAACAGTCCTGACAACACAAAATCTTAGACACTCCATTGGTTATTAACGTTTTTGCGTATTGCTCTCTAACAAAGCTCAGACACTTTATTTCGCAAATTGCGGAAGTTTTCTATATAACTTGTGGTTGTTGATGTTGAAGTCAAAATTTTAGCGGAATATGCAAATGCGACAATCATCCCCATTATATGTGCGCTTGTGGAACGGATTCTTTTGGCACTTGTAGTACGTGAAGACGTAACAATGCGTCTTATTACAGCAAATGATCCACACACCGTAGCTATCTTGTGTGGAAAGTTTACGACTTTTTGTTTTTTTTTATTTTTCTGTTTTTTTTATTAGTTTCCATTGCATCAAAACGTGAATACCCCACTTGTCATACCGTTGTGCGGCGTCCCTGGCTTTAAGCATTGTTTTCACACTACATAAGAATAAACACTGTACTAAGCAAAGTTTACGGTTAGAACAAAATGTCGGTAAAAAGTAAATAATATATTTCATCTATTCACTCCATGATACCAAGTTTCATAAAAATAAATCTGTCAAGCTATCAACACCTTTACTGAGACGCTGATGTCTGAAACGTAAATCTTTAGCACAGCAACAAATTCAAGTTCTCCATCTCTCTGACATGTCAGCATTGCTGCATCACATTACTTACTTGCCTGTCATAACACATATCTAGTAGGTCAAGAAAAACTACAGTAGAAATGCAGCCAAGCGAAGATTTTACAATAATTGTTATACCGCATGCTAGCTTCTAGCACTAAAGCTTGAGAGAGAAATCAACGGGATCGTTGGAAATATCAGATCTTGCGGAAACAGAAAAGTAACAATTTGGAATAATTCTTTTTCCTCCGCAATTCCTCCCAGGATTTAAAAATCCCTCCTTTAGTATGGTAAAGTAAAGTGGCTCCCGATTGAGAATAACTGGTTTAGCTGAAAGTTAGAAAGTTGAAGGAAGGACCCGTAATAGACAATTTTCCCCAGTCTACATTGTTTCATTTTCCAAAATAGGTGGGTCACACATGAAGCCAACNAGTGGTTCAGTGGAATTAATTTAAGCTATAGTTCGTGGAAACAATGGGTTGAAATANTAGTCACTTAACAAAAGCGTAGTAGCATTCACTGATGATATGTGGTTACGGTTTGCATAAAAAAGGTAGAGTTTTCACACGGATAGTTTCAAGAAACGGAGAAAGAACGCAGTTATCATTATCAATACTCGTGACTTGCTATTTCACATTTACAAATGCATTATCAAATAGCAAGGAATAGACTTAATAGTGGCATGAAACATACAAAAATTAAACAAAACATTAACATTAGCACAATCGCAACTATCATAAACTTCCTGCCCTTCAGTTTTGAGTGGAAGATTCAATGATAGGCCACTATGGATTTACGAAGACGCTTAGTAGTTCTCGATTAGAGTTTTTATTTNATAAGCTCGGCAANCTCAATCATAACCCATCTTTCTTCCATCACTCCGGTGCTCACTGAACAAAGAGCGTAGGCGGGTGAAATTTTGTCCACTCTAAACTCTCTGCTCACACGTTAACCTTTGTGCGCAAGAAGACCCACGATCCAATTACCTTGTTCAGCAGATCCCTCCAAATTGTCTGAAACAGAGTAAAATAATTGGGTTACTCACGCGACGTCGCTTGAAGGTTTTGTTAGACTTTTGGACTTCCAAAATATCTAAAAACACAACTATATTTACATTTTATATATTTTACTTTTGTATGCCCGACAATAACTTTTTGGATGGTATATCACGAAACCTTCCAAACGCTTTCTTCCTGGCTAAATTCTGAAGTTCAGTCACATACTGTAAAAATAACAAAACTACACTTCGCTCTTCCATTATACTGCATCATACCGTTTTTCCACAATACCAACTACGTCATGAAGTCCACTTGCCTCCAAGATCAGTCGAACTGGATGTTGTGTGAATTGCAGACGTCACTGTTCGCATAACGGTAGTCATTTTTGTTGTAACGGCCTCCAGAGTGATATTATTGATCACGGGCAGTTGAGTGGTTTCAGTGCCAACGGTTGATTGTGCATCATTGCACAGATTTTGGGTGCAGCATGAAACGTGGCAATTCTCAAAAATCATATCGTTGCCCAATACAGAGCCCATTGATGCAGACGGATTGAATGACTCACAGGAAAGGGTGGCACAGGCAACACGAGGTACGCAACGACCCAACCTCATCAAGCCAGTCACTGCACAACAATAAAATATTTTTATGATTCGCGGCCATGTGCTGCAAAATTGACAACTCTTACATTCGTCCCAAAGATGAACAAAAACACAATGATGGACGTGGCAACACAATATAACTGCTTGAGGTATGGATTATGCAACCTGAACATTTATTCTGTGACAAAATATTTAAAGTCACAAAATCACTAAACATTTGCAAAGTCCCTACTGAAAATAAAAGTGAAGCATTGGCTAAAAAACAAACATCTTGCTAAAGTAAGCTGGAAATAGAGTTCAGCCTTTCAACGACCTTCGGCCCATATCAGGTTTTTTTGGTATTCTACTCTTTATTGCTTGTTTGTCTTCTTCCGGTGTCTTTTGTAACGACCGCCCTGAATATTTCTCGCAAAGCTGTCGCTGCAGCTGCGCGTCCACTAAGCGGCCAGCAACTGGCCGCCTCATAAACTGATCAAATGATGCTTCAGACTTCAGATCCCCCCAAGTGCATGCTCCCTTCACATGCGAGAGGAAAATCAATAACGCACGTACGAAACTACGGTTTGTGAAAAAATTATATCGCGCGCTGTCCGTGTATGTATACCAGGTCATACGTCCGGCACAAGGTTTTGAACATGAAAATTGAAAGTGCGCATTAATTTTGCGGGTAGTGAAACTGACATTCGCGATAGCTGTACCACACGCTGATCTTTACACTCCGCGCCAAATTGCGAAGAGCGAGTGGCAATTTCACTCCAACGTGATTTTCGTCATAGTGCGCCAGAGAAAAGATGGCGAGAACAAAAATCGAAACGTCAAGAAACACGACAAGCAAACACTACATCTTCCCAGAAAAAAAACACGACAAGCAAACACTACATCTCCCGCGATGTGCTCGTTGCTGGGTCGTTGCGCTCCTGCCGCGTTCCAATGGTATTAGTCTCAGCGGGAATAAGCAAGCACAACCGCCTCCGCGCCGGTGTCGGACATTTCCGCTCCCGCTTGCACAAATGGCGTATGGCTGCACAGCCTGACTGTTCTGGACGATGAGACAATCAAATGGTTGTTCAGCACCAGCCCCGAGATCTAGTGCGGCCTAGCAGTGGGCAGTAACAACTCGCTCAAACGATGAAGATGAAGCAAGCACAATTTATGAATCGGTCGTCATAGATCAGAGTCGCGCCTTCAGCGACACGCTTCGAACTGCCCCGTGTTTTTCATCTGGAATGGCGTGTGTCACTTTGCCGGTCAATCAACTGGAACGAGGTGCACTTTCCTCGATCAGAAGAACGACGTCGTCGATCTCGTTTTCTTTACACGCAGTACCATTTCTTGTGAGCAATGACTGCTCATAGATATTCCCTCGACTGTCGTTTCCAAACTGGTAGATCAAGTATCATGGGCGTCGGATGGTTTTTTTCCAGGGGGGGGGGCAGTCGGGGATTTTCCCAACATTTTTT
>JGI24158J21664_10009462_pt1 | contig 13004 bp, 7 predicted proteins | sample Ectturendosymbi3_FD_21664 | JGI IMG/M metagenome (IMG submission 21664) | reverse complement strand
AAACTTCTCTCTGCATGAAGCGCTGGTGACAGGAAGAGTTACAGCTACGAGCAACAATTAAACGCAACTGTTTAAGTAGCTGTAAATGAAACAAATTATTCGAGCGACATAGGTAGCTTCGACCCTGTCCGAAGCAAATTCTTTGCCAAAGTTATTTCATGTTTTAAATCATTTTCACTAAATGAATATGATGTGTGAGACTTCCAAGTGTTTTGCTGATAGAAATATTTGACCTCTAGGACAAAGAGCTGAAATACGCGAAAGAATCGTTTCTGAATCATTACAGAAAATCCGTACAAAATTATATGAGGTTGCAGGACATATGTGGGTAGAGTTAAAACTGTAGTCACGAACTACTTACGTAAGATGTTTCTAAGTCGTATACACAAGGCAGCAGAAAGCAAGACTGCAGCCAGGTTAAATTAACTGAAACCGATTCCTAATGCTTTCACAAACCTTTTGCTTCTGGGACAAGAAACAATCTGCTGATAGTAATATAATGCAGTTCCATCTCACACTGAAATCTACGAAAGATCATTCTTTCCAATTCTGCGACTGTTTCTTAATTTCGAAATGAATTTTTCAACACCACGACCGCGGTCTGACTAAATTTCGCGCAGGATCCGAGCAACCACTGGTGGGTGTCGTCATAAGCAACTCTAGTTACCCGACCGCCAAAAGCAACAACCCAGCTTGTCATGCATTTGGGGAATATTTAATGCAGGCAAGAGAGTTTCTAAATAATCGTTTAAAATATTGCTGGCCGGAAGTTATCTTCTGTATATGTCAACCAAACGATCTTAAACGGGAAATTAAGAAAAAAACTGGGGAGCCAAGCAGGGGGCCAACACAAAGGCCACAAAGGCCCCCCTTAGGATCACCACTGTACTTCAGCAATGCAAAAAATATGAAAACGATGCAAAAATCGAAGATCTGAAAAGTATTTTTCTTCGGGGTACCCAAACCGTCACCTGTTGTATATTTGCATATGTAAGATTAAACGTCAGATACCTTTTAATTATAACACACCTCGATAGCAGCTTTTGAGCATGTCCTGTTTGAGTTTGCGATTTTGTTGCCGATGTGGTTGCAAAGTTTCTCCCACTTGTGGATTCAATTCAAACGTGAAGAGACCTAGTCAAATTTTTCACCAATCTTAACCCACAAACCAATCAATGAATAAAAAAAGTATCTTTACCAGATTGTTTTGCGTGATGTATTCTTGCAATATTACCGTAGCTGAAATGAAACGTTTTGTGCGAATGAGCGCTGATGTTTGCGAAGATAGCATGCCTGTCACCAGTTGTGTTGTTCTAAACAGCCAAGCGGCTTGCTTGGCTGTTATGAACAATGCAAAGATTTGTAATAAAGTGCGTCTACTTATACATATTTCCGAATTTTTTAACTTTGGCTTTTAAAGAAAATCGTTTGATTACGAAACATTGACTTGACCCTAGTTGACCTACATCGGGGTTTACATGGTTATCTTTAATAACACTAAAAGCTCTTTCGGAGCGCATGTGTGTCGGGAAGCACAGTAAAAGGGACGATGGGGAGAAGTTAATAATGCAGTGCAGTTATCGCAAGTGCCCGCATCTGCTTTCAAAACCGCAAGTGGGGCTTAAATTCAGCGGATCCTGTGGGTAATGGTTTGCGACACATTCCGAGCTAGTACATGAGGTCACTGTTTGAAGTTTTTATCAAACGTAAAACCCAGAAGCAGATTTTTTGTCGTTTTTTGTTGTTCGTGGAGGGGACATATGATACACGGAGCTCCACATTCACAAATACAATAAAACAATGTAGTCAGGCAATACTTCTAGGCGGAGCAAGGACGTGCAAACAAATTTTGCGCAGTCTTTCAAAGTCTCGGCGAATATTTGAAAAAATACATGCCAGTTGTTTACAAGATCGAATTCTCTGCCTTTGTAAAAAAACATTGCCAGATCAGCATTTTAACTCAAAGAGACGATTGTTTTACATTAACATGAAGTTCGGGGTACCAAGTACTGTAGAAATGGGGTGCTAGGCACCACTGAAGTTCTTTAAAATACCTAAAAATGTACCGAACGTTTGTGGGAAGCTAGCTCTAATTACGGTGCAGCTAGCAAGAGTGTGCTAACCCCCTTGCAATTTTTCTCAACAGGAACCGACGAGGCTTTGGAGTTGGGTTGCTTCTGAGTGACGATATGGAATCGAGAACTTTCAGACTATTTTAACATTTTTTTCCCTGTATTGCTCTGTGTGCAAACGTACGCTGCTAGGTTTGGCAGCGGCGTGGCTCGCGTAGCAAGATAAAACCCTGAACCATGACATCGTATATGCAATTAATTAACTGCTCCCTGGGGCATTAACGATGTCTGACCGTGCTTCCCCTGGAAATTAATATGGTCCTTCCACATCAGATACCCTATTACAGCTTTTAGTTTGCTGAACTAACTTTAAGGTAGGCCTGAAATGGCTTCATATCTAAATTGCGGAAGCTCTTTAATTTTTTATGCAAATGGCACAAAAAGATGGCAAAAACTATGAACATATATCCAAATTGCATGGTCTGGTAAACCGTGCCGTTTCTAAGACTCGCCAAATAAGGCTTTCACCTCTTGTGAAAATAGTGTTTCAAACCTCCATTTTTTCTACGATGAGGCTAACTATGTTATCGTGTTGTTTGTTTTGAAAAACTGTTACCTAACAACCGCACATAGAATGCAGACTCATCATCCTCTCTTTTGCAGGGACTGGCTAACGCTTTTAGTCTGTATGAGCGATGGTCTCGTTATTTATACAATGTATACATTGCAACTTTTGTTAGGCTTTCTTTCATACTTCCACAAGACACGATCGAATTTTTTGCAGTTTTGGGATATGCTACCCTTTCAACTTATACCAAACAGTGCAAAACATCAGCTACAACAGCAAAACATTAAGAAGCGCAGGTGGCTACAAGTTGGTGCGATCTAATAAACAACATATTTAAAAATCTTGCAACGTTACACCAGAGTTAAAGGAAAACTGTTGGTCTTTGCAGCTGTAACTCAATTCTCTCTAAAGCACTGTTTAGCTCTTACTAGAACTTGTATAGCTGCTACTGAAGGACTCGGGAGACTACAGAAATGTGATTGTAGAAGCTGCGCATACGGCTAAGCGAATTATGTATGCCGGCAGACGGCCTTAATCGATAAGCGTCGAAGCGATTCCATCGTGATATTAGACTTCTTTAATGAAAAAATTGACCGCATAGCGCGTGTCTAATGTGCCTGTTTGCGTCGTAAAAGGCTACTGCACCGGCCCGGTTTGTTTACGACAAGCGTTTCCAAGGATTTTGGAAACCACATCTCCAGCTTCCACTCTCTTGATGCTTCCGATGGAAGCCACTACAAAATACCACGAAGTCTACAGCTGAGTTTCAAAGGTGAAATGTTACCTCTCTTCATTGAAGGAAACAAAAAAAGCACTTTTTTGCTTTTCTACTTTTATGCTTTGTTTTAACATATTCTTAACCACATCAAATTCCTTCAATTAAATTCGATCCACTCATCTGTGTACATAGGCATGCGCTTTCATCTGTACATTTTCTTCACCATGTTCCGTGTTTGTTTGTTTTCCTAACTGTGCTTATCTGATCTCCAGCTGTTGTTTTTCAACACTTTTCAAAAAGTGATGAACAGGGTTGGTTGCTAGATGACCGCCATTGTCCTTCACCAATCCTATATGACACAGTACCACTCTCTGTTTACACTGATCATCTATTATGCCACTGTATTTTCATTTGCTTTAATGTTCACTGACCGTTAGTTTATTTAGTGTGCGATAACTTTTTGTATTGCTTCCATTTATTAGCTGAGACATATGAAACAATAAAGTATTACCATTACCCAATCCTATGTGGCAGTGACAATTTTTGTTTACATTGATCAGTTCTTGTGCCATTGTGTTTTCATTTATTCAAATTTTCACTCAGCAATGGTTGCGTTTTAGTTAGATGGCTGTTTGCATTGTTTCTGTTTATTAGCTGACCTCATACGAAACAATAAATTTCTCTTTCTGCTCGTAGCATTATCTTTACTAAACACGGAGTTTTTCAAGGAACCTCTGGCAGTAAAATTGAAATAGTTCACATTATAGTTTTACCAAATTAAGTGGGTGATGTTGCTGCTTTCAAGTTAACTGTTGCATGTTTCATATGCCTCCAATTGATTTCTACTCGCACCTGACTGCCTTAGCACGTCGGCAAATTTTCTGTTAGCCGACAAGTAGGCAGCATTACATAAATTACTCTGCCCAAAATTTGATTACCCCACTAACAGAAGATGTACTGCACGGAAAATTTATAAAACTCCACACAAATACGAATGCTAAATGCATGTATTAAGATTGTTTTAATCTTAAATGCATGTATTAAGATTTTTTTTAATGTGTTGAAATGCATGTATTAAGATTTTTGTCACTGCCTATATGTTCCAATTTGCATGTTCTCTGTGATTTTGTATGTTCGAAAAATCGCTAGAAAATCAGCATTATTCAATAAGAAACAACTTTTTAGAAACTGAGTTAAGTCGTAACTTAATTTAGAAGTAAACGTCAACAAATTTGCTCAACTTTTGAAGGGCGCACACTTCAATTTCTACATGGCATCTTCAAAAAGAAAGTGAAAATGTACGTTTGGTGAAACGATGAAGTAGTAGATGGGGAATACCTCAAGGGTAGCTGCTCGACGACCTCATGCCGTCAGTTGTGAAAGTGTTGCGGCGGTGTTTTGTGGAAAGCGAATTTTAAACAAACCAAAAAATGTGAAAATGTTGGTAATGGTGAGACTCTCTCTGAGAGCACATGTCTACGACCTGGTTTTCTAAGAGACACCAAGCTTTTTCCACGAGTATCTCTCATTAACATACGAAGCAGATATAAAACTGAGAACAATTATATCAGTACTCGCGTAGAACAAACTCAACCAAGTGATTGATTCAAGTGATAAGCGCAGCATAAGCAACGATGTAAGGCGAGAGAAAAAGGTTAAAAAATAATATTATCCAATCTAGATTTGTTTCACACAACGTATCCTTATTACGTTACTGCAATTGAATCATTTGTGAACAGGAATGGTATTGTGCTAATGCATTGGAGAAGGAATGGTGAGGAGTGTAGCTGAACGAACATCGTTGCTTTGATAAATCTAGTCGCTGGTGTAGATAGTATGACGACCTATGCAATGGATTGTCGCGCCGCAACCATACAGAGCGTGGAACTGTGAAACAGGTTCTATCGCGTTTTTTTTGCGGGAAATATTTGGCATTGTTAAACTAGATTGTTATCCGATTACTTGCGAATACCAACAAAGGAGGCCGTGAAGGCAGCCACTGCTTGGGTGCCGATTGTTCTTATAAATACAAAAGCGTACAAAGAAGTTCAAACTACTTTCCATATGATTAGCAGAGTTCAGAACACTGCGAGGTACAACGGAGCAAAGCACGCTTTAAATGTAGGTTTTAACGGTATTTAAGTATCCATAAAAAATGGAAAGTCTTCCGAAAAGATGTTACCTTACCGTTGCGCTTGCGTGTTACAAAAATCCATGCTTTGACAAAGCATTTGTCGCAATTTAGCCAACGTTGTAGTTTTAATCTGTGGTAATTCTGTTCTTTCAGAACTACAACGTTAACACGATACTCCTCGGGTAATGTCAAAACTGACCCATAGCATAAAACACCTTGACTAAAATTCACCGCTTTTTCTAGAAGCGCTGCAAATAAAGCGAAACTCATTTCTACTCGCACCTTACTGCCTTAGCACGCCAATCAACTTGCTGACCCAACAGACTGAAGCGCTTTCTCAAAGACTGATCATTGTTGAGATTAACTGTTCACATCATTTTCATTCTCCTGTGTTGTCCAGATACACAGGGCGCTACTCTGTACTTCACGTCAACCATTCTTGTTCACTACTTGCGGTTTTCTTGCTTCACGCACTTTTGATTTCACGTCTTGTGTAGCCACGGATGAACAGAAAGTATTTTTGAGCCAAGTGTAAACGCGATTGGTTGTCGCAATTTTAATTCAAGGTTACCATGCTGCGCCGCGAGGCAGTGAACCACGACCGATAAGCTTATAGTCCATCCAGATTTTGGTAGAAAGCAGCATATCCTGAAGCTAAAATCCGCTCAGCTCGCTCGAATCTCCGCGTGTGATTGTCTCCGTCGGCAACTCCTTTATTTGGCCAAACATCTGACGCTCAGTGAAAAAGCGTCCGAGGAAATAGAATGCATCGGCCTGAACTCTGATATCAAAAGTGCGTACAATCTTTTAAGTCACTGTAACTCCGACTCTTACCAGATTTAACCGTGTTTTAGGAAATGTAGCGATAGCAGCTGCATGGATAGCGAGTTTGTTGGAAAATGAAACAAAAATTTCACATTTCTTGGGGCCCTGAGACTGGAAAGCCTGCTCGTGTTCGTTTAACAATACTGTATTTCTACTAAATTAATCAGAATTAACAAAAAAAATACTAGAGCTACCGAACCGTATCACCTCAGCATCACTGGCTGTTTGCCAAACTCTGGCTCAAGTGGAAAGATAAAGCGTCAAACTGAAGCTAAGCATGTGTTTCCTGTACGAGAGGAATCCTTCTCGCAAATAAGACGGGTCAGCGTCCCTACATTACTGTATGGTTTAGCGTTTCACCTAAGCATTATTCAAAAAAATAAAACAAAGTGATGATACGAACTAGCAGAAAACGAAAAACGGCGAAATTGTTTAAGAGGCGTCATATTTCCTAAATTTTCATTCGTTGTTGAAAATAAGCACGTCAATCGTAGTTTCTTGAGACGACTTTTCTCAAAAATTAATCTTTATCATCGCTCCGACAGAGTCGCAAATACTCAGTAGCCTCTATTTTATGAGATTATGCATTGAAAAGAGATGATGTCATTGATTTTTTATCGCTCACAGAAAACATTTACTTACGTCATGGCTGAGAGGCTGCAACAATTCCAGTATTGGAAGTTTCTAAACTCACTTGACGGCTTGCAGTTAAAAAAAGTTTTTTTTGCTGAGTGAATTGGCGAAAATGGCAACATAAATGCTACTGCCCTCGTTCTGACCGCAAGGTTTGGATAAATCTAAAAATGTTACATCTAACATTGTTTTTTTCGAGCCTCACAAAAACATTTTGCAAGTTCTCCGTGTTTAAAAGAATTCTTAGCAACCCTGCAAATAATAGATGGTCTCTGTTACAACATAGACTAAAGATGATTATGTTCATTCAGATAGATACCTAAATTTCAGATCAGAATATCCATCCTATACAACATAAAAATCAGTAATCAACATTCTGTTCCAGGGGTCTCCAAACAACGACCCGCGGGCCAGCTCCGGCCCGCGAAGCTATGTTCATCCGAACGCAAAGACATTTTGTCAATAATGTAAAATAAATATATTTACGAAAAACTTGAATGTAACATTCCCCAAACAATCACATTACGTAAGATGTCCGGTCCTCGGACTGTTGTGTAATAGCTTATGTGGCCGTCTGACAAAAACGTTTGGAGACCCCTGCTCTGTTCAAAACAGCTTCAAAACTTCTCCGAAACTCACGACCGGAAGATTGAGATCAACCAACGTACATTCTACTTAAGGTTATCCCACGTGGATGAACAAAAAAAAAGAAAAGGCCACTCAACGACAACCTTTCTTTTATTTAAAGGTATTTAAAAGCACACAGCTTGCCAAGGGGAACGTTGAAACGAATTCTGGTGAAACTCCATATAGGGACAGTCTTCAAACCTACAATTAAACCTTCAATCCTCCCTTCAGGGAAAAATACCGCACCTTCTAGGCTTCCGGGAAAAGTCGAAGTGCAGTCTATGAAGGAGCATGCGGAGAACGTGAACACAAATATTTGCGAGAAACAAAACGAAGCGTAATCATTCATTTCAAGGAATACTGCAGAGGCACTTTACCGAGAAACCTTATTAAAAATCCGAGAAAAGAGCGTTTACAAAACACGAAGATCAAAGTGACCACGGCTTAAATTGAAAGTGCGCCCGTGTGCTACATCATGGAAACAGTTACATCATGTAAAAATTTACACTACTCAACTGGTTTGTACATGTATTTTACGTTGTCCTTTGGTGATTTGATTGCTGTGCATTTCTGAGAATTTTGCGCCGCTTTACTTTTCTTTGAGAATTTACCGTGTCGTCTAACACCACCTGTGGCTTCCCCGTTTTAAGTTATAGTCAACCATCATTTGTTTCCTTTATGTGATGAGTTTTTGCTTATTTATCGTTGTACGTCGCATTGTCCATTGTTTTTCGTTGTTGGTAAAATGCGCGTAACGCGGTTAAAAACGTTGCCCTCAGGAGCCCTACTGAATAGGTGGCGAAACGTCGGCAAATAAATGAAATAAAAGTAATTACCAGAAGAGAGACTTGATTTGCTTGAAATTTAACCAGGTGGCCAGTGCTACGTAAAACGTGAGCAGTAGAAAGAGCAGCATTAGACAGAAAGGCAGCTGTGGTGGGCGCTACAGATCACTTGCAGCACTTCACGGCCAAAACTGCGGAATGTACAAAATTTGTTTTCTGTGTTGAGTGCACTAAGAAAAATTTGAGAATTTGAGTTCATCCATTCTTCTATTTCGGGTATGACGGGCACCGCTGCGTGTAGCATCAAATACTGTTCTGTATTCTTGGTAACAGAAGTGGTCAATCAACTTGAGTGGAGAATGCTCTGCAGTAACACAAATTTGCTGATTTTGTCCAATTTACTTCAAGATCCATGTTCATTGCTCTTCGCCGACCCACATGAAAACTTAAAATTTGTAGTTAAAGAATTTCAAAGTTTATCGAGTTTTGACATGCAGCTAGATCCGAAACCGTAAGGTTTATTCTGAAATTCTTTTTAAAACGTTTTTCAAAACTAGCAGCTTGCAAAATTTAAAGCAGTTAATTTCAAATTTCAATCACGAACGTCATCAGCCTTCTGACTGCAAGCAACGTAAGTGTTTCTTGTTGTTTAGATAACATTGGTGTATGACTTAGTTTCCTGCTGGCACTACCGATAAGTTTGTATTTCGACTTTGCACACTCATTCGATATCCGGTTATTCTGTGCTTAGCACCTAACAACTAAATCTCAAATACAGTACACTTTAAATTTATATAAGATCCAATATATGTAATGCAATGTCGACCGACTTTCATTCGAGAAGCTCTGTTGTACAGATCCACTATGCTGGAACGTTCACAATCTTTCTTGTAGAAAAAAAATCGAGCTTATCTGTTTCTTTACGCATAGTTCGACAATGGTTTTAGCTGCCGCCTCAAAAAGAAATCTTTCAAGAAGGAACTGTTTTTGCAATATTTCAGTAAGAAGCAAACTAAACGCATGTAATGGAACTTTTCCCTTATAAACCTGGGAAGTTGACAGTTTAGTTAAATCTAAATATCTTGCTTTTGCTTGTTCTATATCCAAATGAGGTCGAAAAGCTTGATGTTGCAACAGTCATTATTCCAATGTTTTACGATTCAGCGCAACAGCTGTTACTGCTACAGATCAACTTAAATTTGAATTTATACGTTCAATATGAAATAAACAAGTTCCTGATATAAGAAAACGGCTTAGCGGACAACGTGCTTGACACTAACGCACAGCGTTAAACGTAGCTTAAGGTAGCTCATCTCATCAAGCAAATCAGTTTGTTCTCTCAGCAAGATGTCAGGGAAATCGAGTTCCTTCTTGAGATGATCGATTGTGTGGTTTCGGCTCATTCCCTTACAATGATATTATCGGGACTCAATAAATCAATCTTTCGTTAAACAAGGCATTTGTGTTTGCGTTCGTCAGATCAACTGGAGGGTTTGAACAGTCTTCCAGGAGTCAGTATACCAACCTACGCACACCACTCTATTGTCCTGGAGTTTCATGAATCGTTACACAATCAAACTGAGTCGATAAACAAATCGGGTTCGGAAGAAAGTAACCGTAAAAGTTTTTTAGAAACCGATAGGCAAAAATTGGTTGTCTTATAACACAACCGTAAGATAGCTCATGTTTCTACTTCTATTTTCCTTCATTATCGACTTTTACAGCAATCAATTGAGATCGTCACAGCTTTTCAACATATAACAACGTTGATAATCCAGAAAAAAGATTGATTTGCAGGAGATACCGGTTATACCTTCAGAAATCGCTTCTACAAGGTAAATTCAGAAACGTAAAGAGGGGTTAACACGTTTGCGACTGGAAAAATTTGCTGGCAAAAGAAGGATACGGAAGAAGAAGCAAAACAAAAGTAAGTTTGGTATACTGACAGCATATGTAAAATTCATTCACTGACTTTCAACACCAAATGAGTGTACTCTTACGTTGCATTCTGAAAAACTCAAGATTGCTCCTGAATGGAAAAATAACTTCACTTGAAATAAGGTTTGAACATTCAAAACAGCACTTCTTCAAAATTGTTTTCGTTTGCCTCATACACATGATCCATACCACAGTCGTTAGTCGACGAATACAAGAATACGAGTACAAAAATACTTAGACACAACGCATCTCAAGATAAGATAGGGGTTAGGTGCATGGGTGCAATTTTGTTGTAAAATGTGGGGGGACAGCTTNGTGTGAAGCAGTTATGGGATTCGACNGGTTCNCAAGAACCTCTTCTTGGAATTTCNCTAATCACGAGAACCGGTCGTTGGCTTGAGTCAGGGGTTCTCAATTTTTCCCCATGAACGCATTTTGGTTATAACTTATTTTGACAAACCTCTCATAGACCTGTTACTAACTTTTAATAGTGAAAAATAAAACTAAAACTTGGGAAAATAACGAAAATCAACAACTTCCCTTGATGGACTGTACCAGTTGACAACACAAAGATCAACCTTTGCACTTATATCCGGCCAACCGGCATGGGTTGCCTCTAGAGGCTGTGATGAGAGAAACTGTTGTTAGTGAGGCCTGGAGTGAAAGCACCTGTTCTTAAAAAATTTGAATCCCACCACTCGTGTGAAGCCAATATAGTCATCGGGTCCCTGCAGTAGTGAAGTTTCATAAATACAGATTCCTAGTCTTGCTTTTAGAGGTGTTTTGAAAGCAACACTAATCACTCTTTGCTTTATCCTTACAGATTGTTTACGAATTAATATACTTAAATTTGTTACTGATCATGGTATCATAGTTCAACAACATGATCAGCATTCCAAACTTTGACAAACGGACAGTGTGATCACATATAACGGCATCTGCCGTTACAAGTAAAAATTACGGACTTGGCGATATGTAATGTCAACATTCAGGATTAGCCGACAAATTAATGCTGATTGGCAATGAAAGGACACTTCTGTTAATCATAAGAATAGCTTGTTTGCACACGTGGAAAATAGTAATTCTGCTAGACTTCATGAACAGCAACATACCGCTATAACCATGTAGAATCATGCCAAAAGAACTTGCATTTTGAAGTACCTAAATACCGGTACTTTTCTTCTGTACTCATTTACAACCACAAATTTTTCTGATTTCAAGAGTTTTAGCCTTTCTCTTTGCGTGTGGCACTTCGTCACATGGTTTAGTCTTCTCTGCGGCATCGTTGATCGCAACCATGTCTTCAATCTCAGAAGAGGACCCGAACATCTGGGTCAGATGAAGCGAAGTAAAACTCGAGACTGTTCACCAATGTATTCAGCACAGACACAAAGTCGCAAAGTGTAAGAGTCAAGGAACAAATATCATTTGGATTGATTGCTCACCACCTCCATTATCGCGACATTACAAGAAATGAGGCTAAATGTATAGGCTATCTTTGATTCTTAGGCAAGTCCCTAACTTTTGAGTTATAGGTAAATATATAGCTAAGTCAATACTTTTCCAACATTTTGCTTGAAACCGTGTTTAATAATGTTGAAGACAGTCTTTTGCAAAACTGCCCATCATAAAACTTGGTCTCCACAAGAGTGCTGCTTTTGTCTTCGACAAAAACTTCGCAGAGATTTGGCCTGAAAATGTAACTTTCTAACATTATAAACTTACATCCTTACATTTATGAATAGGTGAGAACCAACCAACGTTACAGCAAAGCCTGTTACATTTCTGCACGATAAAATCATGGCTCTTCTGTGGTCTCTCACACGTGCAGCTGTTAAACTCTCATTGTTTCATGACAGTCACCTTACTTACAGTATATCACACGGTGTAAAATGTCGGACAGAAGCAGATAAGAATCTTTCGCGGTCTCTAGAAACTTGCAAAATGCTAAAAATCATTTTGTCAAAACTAAAATTTATAAAATATCAGAATCAGTGACACCACACCAAACTCTGTTTCAGCATCAACTTGGCCTATGTGCAGCATCTAACATAAAATGCTTTTCACACAATACGTGACAAAAGTCACTTTTATTTTTGAAATCTCTCCAAACACAAAACATAAAGATAAAAATGGGAGTGGACACAGCACACTATATCCCCACCGTCTGAAAAAGTGGGGGGACACGTCCCCGTGTCCCCCACCTAATTGCGCCAGTGGTTAGGTGATGCACACAGACGATACAAACAGTGGTGTGTTTAAGGGGAGACGAGCGAGGCACTTGCCTCGGGCCCCCCCTTTTTGGAGGCCCCCCTTGAAGTGTTACACGTGTAAATTTTCCTTATTTTTGATGAAAAACTCATTATTCACTCATATAATGTACTACAAAGCAAACCATAAGTAAGTACTCTACTTTCAAAGGGTCCCCTTACAGAAACTGTAATGTGCAGGTACTTTACTTTCAAGGGAACCCCAACAGGAAGTGCAATTTGAAGGTAATTTGCTTTCAAAGGGGCCTCCAACAACCACTGAAATATGTACGTACTACGCTTTCAAACTTCATTGAAGGGGCCACTGAAAGACACTGTAATGTGTGAGTACTCTGTTTTCAAAGGGCCCCTACAGAAACTGTAATGTGCAGGTACCTTGCTTTCAAAGGGGCCCCCAACAGCAACTGCAATTTGAAGGTATCTGCTTTCACAGG
>JGI24158J21664_10009459_pt1 | contig 13006 bp, 5 predicted proteins | sample Ectturendosymbi3_FD_21664 | JGI IMG/M metagenome (IMG submission 21664) | reverse complement strand
GGACGCAGCTGAAAACCGATCGAGTGCATGCTGAAGACTGTTGAAATGATGCTCGCAGTACCAAATCGTCTGCAGAAAGCAAACGGTTGATCCTGCAGTCCCAACTGTGACACACTTATCTGCTCCGCTGTGACTGTCTATCCCAGTGGTTCCCAATATGTTCTGATGCACGCCTCCCTTTGCTCATTTTGGAGCGTTGTATTCCTCCCCTATGGAACGTTCATTCCTCCCCTGTTCGGGTTTATGGGCTAGTATTGGAACAATCGTCTCTATTAACGGCAATAACTTGATTAATACAAGTGGGACAAAAAGTATTTGTTGTCAAATAATGGCGTTAAAGTTTGTGAAGAAAAATGTGTGATAGTTGCAAATATACAGTGAAGTACCTAGTTGAAAGGGCCAATGTCAGCTTAAAAAAGAAGTACAACACTTGCAATGAATAGGCAACTTAGAAAGAAAGTGGAAATTCCTATCCTGAACACATAAAATTCCAACCTGGGGAGGAATTCCTCCCCGGTTGAGAACCACTGGTCTATCCAATTCATGTCGACCACGTCTGCACAACATACGGTCTGCAAAAGCATTTCTTGTGGCCCGCGAGAGCTTTCTCAACTGTAGAAAATGTGGCACAAGCTCGACCTCGACCTCGACTAAGTAATTGTTGTTCCAGAATTTCTTCGATAATACTACGAAATCTCCACATCGAAATGAAATAGACATTTGCGGCCCGCGGCAAATTAATGTTGTTAATTGGGCCCTTCGAGTTTCTGAATTGTGCAGGCCTGATGTAGACAATGAAAAAGAGCGGTGACAGCACACACCCTTGTGGGAGTCCAACAGCAACGGCCAACGGTCGTGATTTAACTCTCCTGACACGGACACAAACTTCTGACAATGAATACAGTAACTTGACGGCCGTCAGCACCATACTCTTGGAACACTCCACAACAAATCTTTTCACAAGGAACCCAGTCGTATGCTTTCTCAGGTCGACAAGGAATGTGCAGACGTCTTTGGCATACTCCCAAGATTTCTCAAAAATTTGCTGGTAAGTGAAATTTGGTCTGTAGTGCTACGGCCGGGACGAAAACCGCACTGGATATCAGTCAGCCTTGATTCAATTATTTCACGGCATCTTTTTTCAAGGTATTTGACAATGTAAATGTTAATTATTTGAAAATTCCCAAAAAGCATCGCGGGCCGCACAAAAGGCCCTCGTGGGCCACATGCGGCCTGCGGGCCGCGTGTTTGAGACCCTGCTTTAAATGGATTTGTGATCCTTTGATCCAATCTACCCCACATAGTTAACTGAACAAGCAAAAAAAAGACTAAATTTACGTTACCTGTGATAATTTCCTGAAAAGAAAGTTTAAATCAGGAAATCCAACAAAATCTTCATTGAATGAAGAATACGCAGCTTTAGCGAAACAACGTTACGGATGGTTATCCTTTGCGCTACGTCTTATGCGAAGCAGAATTTTCCTCCATGGCCGTGACTAAAACCAAATATCGATAACAAAAAATTCTTGAGAAGGAAATGGGGGTTCCATTTTCACAAACTCTTTCCAGATTCGACGAACTTTGTAAAAGCATATTCGGCAAGCATACTACATTGAATTATGCTTATTTCTTTTTGTTGTTTCATCAAATAAGTAAAACTTTGATGGTCCGTCTGTTTATTTAACCATCTTGTTGCTAGAGCGTCGCAAGTCCCGCAAACGTTTCAAAAGCGTCGCAACGAAAAAGTTTGAGAACCACTGACGTGTAGAACTTCTAACGGAACGTCACTGGCCACATATTTCCTAGGTTAATGTGCATGTGACACATTTAAATTATACCAGTTTTTTGACGAATTAATCGATAGATTTGCATCAAAGGCAAAACATTTTTTAACTTATGTTATTTTTCAGGGTATTATATCCAAGGAAATCTTTTAAGATTTTGCAAGTTATATTTGTCTGATAGTTGCGTATAAAATAATTCACCTGTAGATTTTCATATGCATTTTCTGTCTATCCTCTTTTATGTATTTGTGAGTCAACGCTCAGTCAGTCCTTTGTGACGTTCTAAAACTCAAAAGTCTGGGACTGCATGCTCCAGAAGCCCCTACTGCTCGCACCAGCGGTGACTCTGTCCAGACGCGATGAGAGAAGGAAACAAACGGGTACGCTGGACTCGGGATCTTTTAAAGGCCTTTGACAAAACCGTGCTTCAGAAAGCAAGGTACAGCTCTGGCTAATTTATGCTGTGTTATAAGAAGATTTTTGTGGGGCCGGTCAAACTGACTTTATCTCAGGGTGCGGTAAACCCTAGGTACGCTACTGGGTTAATGGGCTGGTTGTTGCGACCTATGGTTGGTGCGAGCTCAAAAATCTTGGACCGTGCCATCCCCACAATATACCTCTAAAGAAAAGCCCTTATGACTTCACACACCCACAGAAAATGAACCACTGCAATAAAGCAGTTTTCAAGACTACCGAGTAGACCTCCCGTGATAATTCAAAATGAGTATACAGAACCTAGTGTAAACGAAACTGAACCTTTAAAACTGTACTGAAGATTTTCATGCACGAGTGATGAACGGTGTTCAATTCTTGATTGCAATGTACTTCGAAGCAAAAACACCGCTTATGACATCACACACGCAGAAGATGAACCACTGCAATAGAGCAGTCCTCTGTACAGATGCGCTTCCAAACTTCAGCATTGGTCAATAATTCTTCAGATAGACACTTTACTCCAGAGAGCGAAGTTACGGATATCGACTGTGAAAAAACAAATGATATGAAATGTTGTCAGTCTTCACAAGGGCGAGGCAGTCGATTGAAACTATCTTAACAGGATATGAAATGGTTCGTAGTTGCGTTTGAGGCTACGCGAAAAGCATAAGACTCTTTTCTAATGCTGCCGAACGAACTGTCGTTTTGCATTACCAACAATTTTCGTAAATACACTGTAGGCTACTTTTATTCCCTCAAACCATCCACATTGCTAAATTGCATTCATGGATTTTGAACGCTGTCTGATGCATTGGTTTCTAACACTTCAGAAACGGAACAATTTTTGGTTAGTCAACTGTCTCATATACAGCTACTTTGTACTCAGCGAAAAAAGAAATTTCTATTTCTTTTCTTGGCCAACTGCAGTTACCTTTAGCGTCAAAAACATTTTTAAGCTGTTTCAAAAGTTTGCTTTTTTGCCTGTTTTTAGAACACCGAGTAAAGTTTTTGTTAAGAATCGGATGCTAATCCAGTTTTCCAGTCCAGAAGAAAGCAACCGTCTTGTTAAAAAATATTTTAGAAATAATTTGTGAACAATTTTTCTGAAAAAGAATATTCAACAGATCGCTTTCTTTTGAGAATTTTCGGATCGATTTCTGTTCCAAAGCAACATTTCAGATCTAGCCTGGAGTTACTTCAAGGTTGTCTTACCATAACACATAAATTGATCTTCAGTTACAGCAAACAAAGGTGAAAGGTTTGAACCCATCAGAAAAAATTCATTAGGAAATCGATTTCACGCAACACTATACGCATCATCGGTCCCACAATCTTATTCAAATATAATCTTTTTCTATTTGAGTTGAATTTCAAAAGCGTCTGCCAACCTTACGAACGCAATTCCGTTGCATTACGCTTCCTACCAACGCTCTGTTTTGAGTCATCGCGGCGTGACTCCGTCATTGTGGTTTTGTTGCGTTGCTCGGTGATTAGCAACAGATAGCTTTCGTGTTTCAGTGAAAGCAATTATTTGGGAAGGACCACGACGTATTTTCTGGTATTTTTACTTCCCTCACATTGTGTTTTGATTTATACACTTTGGGTTTTGATTGATTGCTTTCTCTGCTCTTGCTTTAGCTTTTCAACCTTTCAACGGTAAGAATTGCTAGCAGATTTCAGAACTGCAGGTGCGTAGTGATACGGGAAAAAATTCGCTGATAGATTCGACTTCGTCGTCTTTGGGAAACTAGTGACTTGAATACAGATATGAGCTAGAGTTTGAGTAATCCCAAAGTCATGAAAGCAGAGCTCAGTCGGCTGATTCCTCTAAAGCTTGCAGCAAACCTACAGCTATTCATTGCATGCACTTACGTCTCATAATGAATCTTCAGTTTGTAAACGTGATTAGCAGCTACACGTCCCTTCGCCGGGCAACTCGCCACAGGCCCGTACTTCTGATAGGTGTTCAGAGCGTCACGTGACCCAGCACACCAACCACCATCTTGCAAGGCGATGACGTTGTATCCGCGAGAGTAAGCAGCCTGGACGCATTTGGCGATGGCTTCTTGTCGGGTTTTGTAGTTTCCATTGAGTACAGGGTCCAATCCCTCCAAGGTCGGAATCGCCCGATCGACTGTGTCCCTCCAGCAGCCCAAGCTTTTCAAGGTTACTGGAAACAAGAGTTTGCAAGAATCGAATTCTATGACAGTTTGATCAGTTGTTAAGCGATAAATTACTTTGCAGTAAAAATTTCTTTGCAATCGCAAAAATGCACCTTTCAACGCTTCTCAGCGTTTAGGTTCAAGCAAGCGTGTGAAAGGCTTCAGAAAAAGCAACCGAAGTGCAAGATGCAGTCAAAATTGTGAGATTCTTTCAATATTTAATTGCTACACTGAAAAAACAATGTTTTCATTTAGAAAAAACACTCACCCACGCCAACTTTAACAAGTTCGTACACTTGATTCCCCGCAAGTCCACCTTTTCCGTCACCTAAGCATGCGGTGGATGCTCCATAAAGGCGATATCTTTGTCTAGCTAACGGCGAGCTTGCACACCAGCCTCCGTCCTGTGAAAAAATGTCCACAATTCAATTACAGCTTCAATATACCGAACACTTTACGTGAATGTGAAAAATATTGTTCATCTATTAGTATTTAAGATGTTTTGCTCCGTCTGCTTCACCTGAACCGCAAAAACTTCATTATGATTGTTGTGAGCGACTTGAGCACATTTTCCAATTGCTCTGACTCGGGCTTTGTAAGTGGCCCCGTCCAGAATCGGATCTCCTTCTCTGGGAGGTATGGCCCTGTTAACAGTGTCTCGCCAGCAGCCGAGGTTGTTGTAAGTGGCTGCAACAAGAAAACACAGTTGCACAATGTCTTTTACACTGTCCTTTCTAACAATCCGATTTTCTCTCTAAACCTTCTGCTTCAATTAAAACCTTCATACGTTGAGGATTGCAAGCCATGCAATTTAAAACAATGACAACATAAAAGCTGCTTGCAGACGGTATCACGTGACATTAGTTCCTCCGCTACAGAAAAATGCCGTTAATAGTTGGTCTCGGCACGCATTTCAAATGGTTGATTTTTGGATTGGACGAATTTCTGCACACTGTGGCAAAAACATTTTATAGCNGTTTCTCAAACATTTTCTTTATTTGTTCTTTGAACAGTTTAAAGTTATTTGCAAAACAATTGTAAGATGTTTCGATTAAAAAANCATAGAGCAACCGAGCAAAATGGATTTCAATTCAGAAACACTTCTGTTAGCAACAGTCGCTTTACGTATTCTTTCCAGAAACAGAAACATCAGTGTCCACTTTCCATGTAATTAAACTCAAGGAAGGTGACTAGTTAATTACAAAGTTTACATGAAAAACAAATGAAGGCAATAAAATAATAATGCTAGATCATTATAAATCTCTCGATTATACATTGGCAACACTGCTATACAGTGGTAACATGGTAACATTCGCAGGTACATGCAACACCTATCATCTTCAGTCAATTATATTAGGTAATTTATCATCTTTCAACAATAATGAATGCAAAGGAAGCAGTAACGGATCCAAGGGGCAGTTTGGAGCAACTGACCCCCAAACGTCTGTAGATCCCCGTTGAATGTCGTCCGTGTGACATCGCAAGATCCCTTTTGAGCGTTTCATACTTGGCTCGTGGCACGTAATTTCGACGTGTTCCGCGTTCCATAACAACCATTTCAGGTTTCGGTTGTTGTGCCATTCTCATTTTTTGGCTAACCTGACCCAGTTTGAACAGCTTTAAACCGTACGTCGGTCTCCTATGTTTGAATTTGCTCTGAGTATGAGTTGTAAGGATGTGCTTTAATCAAGTCAAGGTTGTGTGCAGCGAGAGTTCATTCGGGTAGTCGAAGGCGGCACGTTTGAAAGGGCAGGCCGAAATTTCCTTGCAGCGTGAAGAAGCTACAGTCCCTTTGATATCAATGCGCCCCTTTGGTGCCTATCGAAGTAGAAGCAGATATAAAAAATGCTCTAAAATAAACAACGCTTTACATTTCGCTGGACTTCGGGATTTACGTGCTAAAATTTCACTCTGCTTCTAATATCGAATAGTATCAACGATGGTATTCTTTTGTAAATAATGCTAGTGCTCCATAATTTCTTTACCTCGTTGGAGGGGCCCATTGCTGCCAGTTTGGCTTTTTTGAGGCCATCTTTATAATTTTTGACTTTTCTTCAATTCTTTTAGACTTATTTTTTCGAAAAAAGGCCAAAGGAAAATTGACTTTTTTGGCTTTTTTTGGCCGTTCAATTTTTATGTCGCTTTGGCAGATTTCAAGGGCAAATTTCTGGACAGAGAAAAAATTTTTGTTGGAAACTCTGCACTAGAATTCTATAACTGTCTTTTTTGCTGTTTCATGCTTTTTAGTTTTGTTTTTCAGGTTACACCATAACAAGGCCAATATTTACGAGACGTTTATTAAACTGAGTGAAATTTGTTCGGTATATGCATACATTGCCTTTTGAAAGAGCTGTGCAACCTGTATGGGTGTTTAATAATGTATGTTTATCTTGTATTTTGTGTTTTTTAGTGCCTTCTGACTTGTTTTTAACGGTTGATGTGAATGTTTGTACTCATGACAACCTGGCAACCCTGGTGTTCAGCCTTACTCAAATTAGGTCAGCAAAAGCGAGGTCGCTTTCGCTAGCAGAGTTATCGACTTGCCGCTGGGCTGGGCAAAATTTGTCTGTTTTGTTACACATTTACTTTTTAATGCCTGATGGTAGTCCTGAAAGGAAAGGCAGGAGTGAAAATAGCAATGAAATATGGAAAACGTACATGCCAAACTGACGCAAGATTTTGGAAGCCCACAAAGCGAAAAACAGTTTCAGGACTGTTGCTAGTGCAGTCCGTTAGTTCGCAGTATGTCCGAGTTTTGCAACGTAAAGGTGAGTGGATGAGTTTCTTGACTGAACTAATGCCCTTGATTGAAACATAATGCAGCGCGTATAAAGCTATAGATATTCGTTTGCTTTCAACTTTCCCTTATCTGGCAAAAATGCATACAGTGTGTCCATTAGCTAATGGAATTATGACCTAACAATGCGATTGTGCAACAGCTGACTCAGCAAATGGGCCACAGCAGCATAGCATTGAAATAGAACGTAGGCTACACGACGCGCCTCAACACACCATGGTGCAACACAGGAACTTTGGCAAAATACCAGCTATCTGCAGCTTGGAGGAATGAATAATAATTGGCTCTACGCGGTCAGGAATGTCTTTGCTTAACGGTTAAATATTTGCGTACAAAATTTGGGGGACGACGGCGCCTTTCCACCCCACCCTAGCTACGCGCCTGGTAACAATGACTGATGGCTATGTGGTTTTGATCCTTTTGTTGCAATTGCAAACCCGTATAGACAGCTCACAGTGGCTACGAAAAGACATATTGGCATGGTTAGCGAAACTTGCAACCGACACCTAAATGTCTGCAAAGCTCATTGCTACAGTATGTTAGTTAGATCATTCGGCCTAAATCACATATATTTGAGCAGAAAAGCAACCTTTTGGTGCAATATTGAACTTTTGCTGGTGACTGTGGTGTTTGCAGATATTCGTAGTTTGAAATTGGTTATAGGCTGATTGTGTTTGCTGGTCTGGGTAGAAGCAGATCTATCACCAGATCAACAGCATTTGGGGTGGCTTTAAGCTTGTTTATGGGGTTTTGTAGTGGGTAGAGTTTCAGCAGTCAAATGCCGAAATATGTGAAAGAGTATTAAACACTCGATTAAAATTCTACCTGCATTCGTGGTGTTCATTGCATTGTAGGGCAATATGCTTTAAGGCCCAGTTTGAATCTGTCATGCGTTTATGAGATCGTTTTTTCTGATCTACTGATAGCCAGAACAATGGCCATTTCCAGCGTGCAGCATGCTTTAGGCTACCGTATATTGTTTAAATTCTTCTTGTAAATATAAGAGATTCTTTGGTACATCAACAGTGTTCTCATTTATCTGTAGCTTCTGAAAAACGAGGCTCATATTTCGAGATCCACTGCAAACGTTTTATGAATTAATGATACAAAGCGCATTTATTAATGAAGCGCTTTGATAGTTTAAAAGCCTTGAATTATAATGCGCTTTCAAACCGTGCTTATTCCCTGAAAGATCGCATAGTTCGATTAACAAAAATAGCCACTTTCTTGGTTTGCAAAAGGTAACCATTTTGGTGTGACACCCAACGATTGTCGCAGACAATCTCAAGTAGTTAAACAAGTTAATTACTTTTTGTTGCCCCCCTATTTGACAGAACCCCCAAACGCCTGGCATGAATCCGCCGCCACTGAACGGAGGGCTCATGTGACTTTGCAATTTACGCTTAAACGGTGTGGTTGATTTATTCGGTTGGTACCAACAAACCACGTAATTGTGGGCATTTGGCAATTCTTAGCGGGAGTGTTCCTAAAAGAATGTTTCACAGAGCAAATATTTGTTTCAGCATACAAATGCGAACCCTTGTAAACACACAACTAATGAAGCATTTAAGGGCTACATGCCCTATATATACGACATTACATTTGGAATGTTGCACGTGCGCGAGAATGAGATTTCACTGCGCAAATGGTCTGGTGGTACAACGAATTTGCGCACCTGACGGGGAGAGGGAACATTGCTTAGCGGCTCCACTTAAGTTGCTCAATAATAACTCACCTGGGAAATAAAAACCTTGACAAGCAGCTCCNAACACACAACCAGCGAGTAAAAAGATTCTCAGCATAGTGCAGTAGTATGAATGGCCTTGCAGCTACACCCTGCGAAAATAGCTGGGAAAGGTAAGCCTTCGTTTTCTGAACCAGCTTGTTTTATCAACCTTTATTCTGGAATATAACGCTTCTGGTTACTCGGTATCGGCGATGTTTTTATGCAACCGCGTCAATGAAACCACAATACAAAAGGTAACTGCGAAACACGAAAAACTAACCTTTCTGGTTAAAACAATTAACAACGATACATGAACTACGAGTTCACCACTGCACAACTTAAAATACCACGACAATTACAAACAAACCCAGTCAAAACAATCAAACACAAACGAGCCTTAAAGATGTTTCAGCTTTCCCTTAAATCAAGTTTTAGTAAACTTGGTTATGTTCCTAGTTGGGGCAAAACGTACCGAAAAGTTTAGGTTTTTGGCTTGCACGCAACTCAAAACACGGAGTTCTCCCAAACACTTCGCAAATTACCAAAGATTGGCGTTTCGGCTTTTTGCAAGAATAGAATTGAGCTGTTAACGAATCCCAGCTTGAATTTCAGATATACAGTTTACGTGATCAGAATGCCATTTGGGCGTGTCGCACCACTTCATAAATGTTTTTTATTTTTTTTTATTTTTTTTCTCGCTAAGCGCCTTCACAAGCATTCGTTGGTCCCCGATACGAGGGCGGCGATCTCACGCGGCGGCCTCGTGCCAACCTGTTTTCAACCGCTGGCAAGAAGGCCTGTGTGTGACGTCACATTGCAGTTGGAAATCCCGACCTTTCTGCTTCGCTACTAGTTACTCTTGCTCGTGGCAGATACATCAGTGTTGCCACTGCTGTTTTTTTCACTAGATCTGGGGTTTTTCTGTTTTACCTGGGGTGCTGCGGTCTTCATCAAAAATCTGTTTTTTTTACTCTGGTCAAATTTTAGACAAGCATGTTGTATCACTGTATTTACCATTGAAGAATACAGTAGTTTCACAGGCGTAATGTTCAGGGTCAGTAGGCCTACAGATGAGTAGGGGCAGGCCATTCCATGTTTGAAATATATGTTTACTGATTAAACACTGAACAGGCATAGATGAACACTCTAATCTATCGCTGAATGTGAAGGGCTGCTTGTGCATATTATAGAATGCTTTTTTTGGGTTTGAAGATGGTGTGGTTGAGAATCTGTTTAATGTTTTACAGGCAAATTAATATGATTGTAAAATTTTTCATGTTAAATTAGGTGTCAAATATTGCAATGATTAGGGTGAAAAGAAAACTGTAAGACCTTTAATGTATGACGTACATGTTTCACTTTTCGTATTTAAGTGAAAAAAAACATTACACGTTTTTTAGAAAAGACCTAACTAGCTCTTTTTCATGGTACTTCATACATTTGATTTGCTGCTAGCCTAGTTGTAAATTGTCAGTATGTTTAAAAATAGACTTGAACTTGTTGAAAATATGATGCAAATAATGCATATTCCGTTAATGTTTATGTGCAAGTACCGCTAATGTACATTTCAAGTTTGGTTTTGACTGTTTTTAAACATTTTTATATATCTGTTTTTTAATTATTTTCTTTTTTTTTTCAAGGTAAATTCTGGTGGGATTTTTCTTCATAACAGAGTGGCAACACTGAGCTACCTAGAGATTGTATTAAGTCATGTGCTTTTCCTTGTGGTTTGAAATCCGCGTTATCTCTTAGGCTGGCTTCAAACCCGGAAGTTGGTTTGAGTTCAGTCTCCCCGCAAATTACGTAGGCTCGTGCCCTATGCTTGTGTACGAGCGAAAGTTTGTTTGTTCTTTATTTTAGCTGAAAGCATTTTTGCAAAGAGGTTTGCTTAGTCAAATGGTACCATTTGTTGCAGTTCTGCAATCTGTAACTAAGCGTCAGCTGCGTGCTTTTCTCCTCTGACGCTACGAACGGTGTGTGCTTACAGGAAATGCACGTAAACTGCTGCGCGTTCAAACTTTGCAAAGCTGCATGCATTTGAAACGATTTAGGGCGTTTCCTTACGTGTGTGCAACAACTTTGCAAGTCAAAGGTATATGCGGTGTAACTTTAGCACTGTGCATAAATCTCAACAAGAAATTTGAATCCGTGCGTTTTTAAATGCTTTTTGCGAACAAACATTTTTTACCGATTATGCATTACAGACCACGATGGCATAAAAAATAAAATAGGAACACAAAACTACACGACGAAATGCGTACGATTCCCTTCACAAACTATTGTCAATACATCAAAACTTCACAAAACGATTTTACCGTCGATTGCAGTCGCTGAAAAGGTACATTGTCCAGTCCAACCTGCGGTGATATGAAGTTTCAAGTGGCACTTCACGCCGAATTCAAGTCACGCCAAACATGCTTCTTGCCCCGGGCGCCATCTAACCTCGTTAAGTGCCTGGGCTCAAGCAAGAACGTAACTTACCTATGCCTTCTTGCACTTTTTGTTTGATTGCAACTTTTAAAGATATTTCTGATCATTTTTCACGTGTGTCTTCTCTTTGACGAAGATTTTGAATCAGAGATATTTTGATCAAGCCACCTACGCATCTCACAAAATGTATTCTCAAGCTGCCTGTGCATCTGCATTCGCAAAGTGACGTCAGCATGGCTGTGACAACGCCTGTGGAGCAGGTGTCACTGACAACCTTCGATTTGCTATATGAAGCAAGAAATTGATAAGTAATCTTTAACCTGAAACTGTTATCTCGTTGCGTTACACGGGCACCCCAGTGGTGTGCAGCCCGTTTTGCGAGTATTGCAACGCAAAGCGGTTTAATTTTGGTGTCTTGTCGAAGTTTCCCGTGTGACATCACCGCGTAACGTACGTCATCGATACCTTTACCCTTTTTATGATGGTAGTGGGGGGTGTAGTTTGCAAATCTTCTCGATGCATCACTCGATTTACTTCAGTCTCCTTCAACATGTTATCGACCAAACGCGAACGGTTTGACACGTCACAAGGACCGTTTATTGCACTTCGCAGACTCAACAACCATCACACAAGTTTACGGAACACGGAACTGCACCATCCTTTTACTTGTATAACGTTTGGCTATATTGATAGACCAGTGTTCACATCACATAAGCGCGATTTTTCGTCAAAAAATCAGAACCAGTAGTTCGAAGTTTTGCTGAAAAAGGAAAGTGCGAAGAACGAGGCTTCTGTTATGCTTGGCGGTTGGAATAAAAGAGTTGCAGCATTAATATTGATCGGTTGACAAAATGCACGAAGGAGGTCTTGTGCTTGTCTCACGTTCGGTTTCAACGAACCAAGCCCGCAACCAGCTCGAATGGGACGAAGATTTCTCTGACAAGGGCACAAATTTACTGATTAAACTAGGTCCAATAGTTTTGAACTTGCTGCAACATATTTTTACAAGAGGCGAAAATTTTTCAGGGTTCTGTTGCAACCTCTCCGGTGGCGTTGCGTTGATTGTGTGATTCACCACGAACGGGATGTGCGCGAAGAATAACATCATTATATATGTAGCGCAAGCAAGCAATAGTAAGAGTGATTGCGGCGCATGATCTGTGTTGTTTCTTGCTGCCATGGTGCAAAGCTTTGCGCACATGTTGCTCGGGCTTTTCCGATCGCAACAGGTCCAAGCCCCCCCTCGTTGCGGTCCTGCAACGAATTCGTCGAGTTTTGTTCAAAACAGCATGGACGGGTGAGAAAGTACGAAGCGTTTAATCTGGTTTCAGGCTTTAGTTGGTTAGAAAAAGGTTGTAACGCCACGAACCAAAGCCAGCACACCAACAGATATGTTCACCTGATCGCCGAGTAGCGTTGACCGAGATCCGAGTAATTATTACTGGCAGCGAACACATGAGAACAGTAGAAGAAGCAACATGCGGCCGTAACGGGCAGAAACAACAAACGAATGGTTGAGGGGCTTGAGGCAGGGCCCCAACAAGAGTGGGAGGCAATTTTGGTGAAAAGATGGAATAGCTGGTGGTGGGGCGGCACTGCATCATGTCGGGACCCTGCTTTGAGGAACACAGAACATGGAACACAACCGTTCATCTCAGTCGTACCGGATGTC
>JGI24158J21664_10009456_pt1 | contig 13008 bp, 8 predicted proteins | sample Ectturendosymbi3_FD_21664 | JGI IMG/M metagenome (IMG submission 21664) | reverse complement strand
TGGATCATCGAATGAACTGGTCAAAAACTCAGATTGTTGCTTTTGAGAACGATTTTAGAAAAAGACGTTTTATTGAATCATTTTTTGTTAATTCCACGCCCAATGTCATTTACGAAAAAAGTTCAAACCTTTTCCCAAATATCTACAAAGCGACATTTGGATGTGACTGACTTGATATGAGATTATGTTTTGATTCGTTTTTTAGACTCAACGTAGTTTCTTTTTATTGCTGTTATTTTATCCCTTTTTACATTTTATCTTGTTTCTACTTTACTGTTATTTTATTCTGCTCTATCTGTTCTCTCTTATCTACTGTGCCTCTTAAACGTAATCACTGTTATCACCACGTCATCCAATCACGCGCGTTTAGTGGATTTCAATACTTCCCTGCTCGAGTCGCCATTTGCCCTGATGAAAGCCTGCTGTTGGTTGGCTGAAACGTTTGTGTCGCTTTTAGTTTTACAACAGTTGAGCTAAGACTTCTATTATTATTTATCCTGTTACTGGTTCTGCAACATGTTTTTCATGTACTGTTTCGGGATGTTTTCAACTTTTCATCGGTCGTGGCTGCTGCAGTTCTTTGGGTATTAGGAACTCCAAATCAAGCGTGCAAACGAATCCACAAACAAGCAATGTGTTACGTAAAATGACTGTACTCCCTTGTATGCGCGATGTATTCCTAATAGAAACCGTCACTTCAGTGCGATGAAAAACCATACATATGATACAACATCTAATTTTGCCCAAACCGGGCTCACTAAATTAAAACAATCAACCACCGCGGCACGTACACAGATTTGTTCGCAGGCATTATCTGCTTACCACGTGCAAAAACATGCGAGCGAATGTTATGTCACAGAGCGGTTTATCGGGCGATTGCGCCGCGGTATGTACATTACGCACCACCTGGTGTGGTCGGAGGGCTGAGCGCCGGTAAGGAACAAGACATGGAATTTGCGTTATTCACTCAGAGACTAAGTAGCAATATGTTGGGCTTCCGAACACTCCGTGCAGAACAATAGCATAGCAAATTTATATATATCGGCATGCCAATGCATCGGTCGGGCTCTACACATGGGTTTTCAATAGCACATATGCAGATAAAACTACTGTAAGTCGTTCAACTATCAATAAAAAAAGCGTGAAAGAAACACTCAACCTTGTTATGTTCATGGCTGACTAAAGGTTTGGTCAATAGTTTTCCATGATGTTATGTTAGTGCGTTAGGCTTGTACATACCGGAGTGGCATTTCAAGTACGTTTACAATTTGGTTGTTTCATACCCATTGTTCTATTTAATAATAAGCTTTGTTTTCTAGGAATGATTCATGGAGTTCATCCGCAGTTATTTCCATGAGCTTTGCGTATCTTATTTCAGGTATGTTAAATTAAGAAGTTCAATGCATTTATCGCTATGCTACACCAAACAGCAGCAAGCCCAGGTTAAATTCTGGTGATGATGCCCAAGGGCGAATATTGGTAAAATATAAACGGAATACATGATGTACTGTGAGTTCTAGGGTGCATAATAAACGTTTTGGAACATCTTCAAAACGTGTTGAAAAATACCAAGCTAGTACCTTTTCAACTGCTGTCTCCGGTATTTTGCTCTGAATTTACATGACAGCAACTAACGACATGTTTTGCACGTAAAAGAGACAGTTGAATGTGGGGTACACAATCGTATCACAACACCAAATATCAGAGAGGACACAACACAGTGTCCAGTGGCGTAGCCAGCCCAAAAACTTTTTGGGGGCAAAATTTTTGACTTTAGACTAGCAACAGTATTTTCTTTGGGATACCGCCTCTCAAAACAAAAAATGGCAAGATAATTATTGTGGAGGCCATGGCCCCTGGGCCTCCCCTGGCTACGCCTATGACCGTATCTATCGACAACTTTTCTTTGACGTGATGACCTTCGCACTCCACGTGAGTCATCGTTCGACAACCGCGGAGCGGGTGCTCAACACGAGACGTTTCAGTGACATTACTCAAGTCGCTGTCGTTTGTAATATCATCACACTCACGATTGCACAGAGAACTTGCATCGGACAAGTTATGAGCGTTGGCGTTCGCTTCATGCGCAGGGCTATCAGACCTATTTTGGCCGCTGAGTGATGAAGTGATTGCTTATATCGAAGGTGCAATATCATGCAACGGCGCAGTAGAATCTGGACCAGTAGAAAAACGCACACGAGCATAAGATGCGTGGCTTGTACAAGGTCGACATCTTCAACCATAGGCGACACTTAAAAGCACTAGTGTTTCTGTATGCTTTCGAGTACATACTTCAACCATAGGGTCATACTAAGTTGAAAGTACGTGACGTCGCAAGTACACACGACCTGGTGAACTTGATCAATTTGGAAACCGATACACTAAATGATGAACGGTGATTATGTGTAAATAAACATTTATGAGGCGTATCGTTTATAGCGATTCAAAGCAATGAAAGAATCGAATGAAAAGCATCCATCACCAATTCCCAGTGCGAAACCTGGAGTTAACAAAATTTAGGAGGAAGTTTCACAGGTGACCATATAATTTTTTTGTATCGCTCACATTCGCCATTTCCTTTAGTATGAGGGCAAGCCTGGACACGGACAGCCCGCGGCTCTTACGTATGTTTAACACATTTTCCCACTCTGCTACACACCACCGGGTTAGTCACCAGCGTCGCCCGGAATAAACAAAGAGCTAGATATGAAACCCTGCAAGAAAGTTTTGTGCCCCGGTTCCGTGATACACAATTGAAAAGCCCGCAGATGACGTTCCTCGTCGACCCATTTAATTCTGAGACTTAATTTTTACAAGTCCCGCTAGTCTCAGATAAAGCTGCGGATGAGTTGGAAATGATCGATCTTTGTGAGGAGGACCTACTGAAGACCACTGAGTTATGGAAAAATGAGTCAATGGAAAAATACACCAATGTCAAACGGGTTACGCTTGAGACTGTCAATGTTTGGGCCAATCTACGTCTGCGAGTCTGTGTTTTCTATCCTAAAACACGTGAAATCAAAGCATCGATCTGTTCTGACTGACACCCATGTGAAAGAATGGCGTCGCTTGGAATACAAGCCAGATTTGAAGAGGATTGTTAAAGACTAGGAATGCCAGAAGTCCCACTAAGCAACATGCATAGCAATAAATGGCTTGTAAATTTCTGCTATCATGTTGGTGTGTGACATTTACAATAAATCTAGCTGGCCAAAGGTATAATGGGATGGGGTGATGTTAATGTTTGCCCATGTGCATGATGCGGCTCTGTGCGGTAGCACAGTGGGAAATGTGGCTCTTGGTCTCTGACTGGTTGGCAACCCGGTTTAGGGTAATAGACAGAGGAATTGCTACAGTCAATGTCGTGATGATGCAAGTATGAAATGAGGACATGGGCCATAAAAGCTGAATCTCAATCAGAGTGCACATAAGCAGGCATTCCAAATAAAACATGAAACCACAGTTAGGTAAAACAAACGGGCAACGCGAATACTCTACTCATCAACAACATACAATGCTTTTTGGTTGACGCTGACAAAGGGTCTTTAGAATCCAAACTTAGTCGTCCAAACGGTTGAGTAGCATTGTTCAATTGCGCAGTTACGGCTTATAGAAGGTTGGCTTTATTTCTGCACATAAGGCACACTACTGCATGCACTAACAGACGTAGTCCATAGATGTGGCAGATTCTTAGCACGGACATAATAAGACGAGTGATGCCAGGATGACATAAAGACACGTGAATATTGTACAGCAGGGTTTCTCAACCTGTGGGCCACGGAATAATTTTTAAGGGAACACGGCCTGATATTACTGAAATTGAGTAAGTTTTGCAAGGTGAATGTTTTATGTATCAATCGAAAACGTAGGTACCTCTTGAGCTGGAAACGTCATAATACGCTCTCTCGTCATTATCAGTTAGAAATTATTGCAACGTGGAAATTTCCACATAGTCCACCACGTTGTGCACAACATGCAGTTACTGAAAGCATTTTGAGGCGGACAGGTGACTCTTGCTGTCATGAAAACGAAATCTAAAATCTGGCTTAATGTGGAAGATGACGTGATCTGTGCATGATCATGTATTGAACCTTGAATAATCAATTTTTTCATTCGTGTTCCTGCCCAGTTTTCCTCTGGGGAGGGCCGCGGGGCAACATCCCTAGGAGGACTCGAGATACCTCACGGTCAACAGCAATCTCATGTAGTTCTGCTGTCTCAACACCAAGACGGGGCCATGCAAGGTCGGAGATGCAATCACTCCACCTGGTCCTTGGGAAACCGCTTGGTCGTTTTCCTGTGGGTGTAGCCAGCAGGACTTGCCTCGCCAATCTTTCCTGGGGCATTCTGGACAGATGGCCGAAACAACGTAGCTGGGATTTCTCGATTCGGAGAAGTGGTTCGACACTCAGGGCTCTGCGAATTTCACATCTGCGCACTTTGTCGCGAAGTGTCCAGGTCTTTAGCCAGGTTTTGAAGGATAAAATAAATTTTTAGGGGGGAAAGATTTTTGTTTTTATTATATGTTTCAATAAAGGGAGGTGCCTTTTGATCACAGTTGTATTACTGGTAATTTCACGGTTTATCAAAATCGACTTTAAAAAATTTATTGTAGCTATTCGCCCACACAAAAAATTCGGAATGTTTGCTTTTATAATTTTTGTTATTATTTTTGAGGTCAGCGAACAGATACAAGCATAATTGGTAACGATTTATTTTTTTTATTAGTTTCCATTGTATAAACTCTTAGTTTCCCCTGCCCTAAAAATGTCTTTTGTTGTTTTCATTTCTGCTCTGTGCACGTGCAACAATTGTTGTAATGGATAAGCTGTACAGTGTGTAGGCCACATGCCCTCTGTTTATTAATTGGGCCACATGCTTAAATGTTGAGAACCCTTGTTATCCAGCGTGTTCACATTCATGCTTGCACAATAAGCCCTGAAGAGTGCGTAAGCAGCAGAAGTCCATTTTCCTGAACGATACACAAGTGCTTGAAAATATCGAGTGGAGCACGCCACGAAGAACTTTGCGATCCAAGCATGTCTTTCAACAGTTGATACGTTTGGCTTAAAAAAAACATAATGGCACGACTTACCTGCTATCGGATAGCAGTCTGGAAACAAGTGTTCAAACAATTTAACCGGCTTAGTCTTCAACGGCTCCTACACACCTAATTGCAACGAGCAATCTGCTCTACCGAAGTACACATTTTTGTGTTGTTTGTTTCGAAAACTCGCTACCTGCAACACGGCCATGGCCGAAAACACGGCGCTGCCGTTACTTCGATCGAATATTACTGAGCAAGAACGTTCGGTCTGTACACTTGCACCCTTTTAGCGCTAGTGCCGATTTTTTCTACCCCGATTTGGGTAGTTGCGTTCGCATGTTTAGAAAATTACATATTAAGATTGTTGCACTTAGCCCAATATCTCCAATTCTCAAAACACTGTTAGTCGATATGGAGAAGCATTTTACATTTTCCCCTCTCAGTCATTGTACGACGGCGCAATGCTTGGTTTCTTTAGTTCACATACCGTTAACGGCTGGTCACATGACGATGACGGGTGACGGCTTCTTGTCTTTTATACAGCACACTGCAGCAAAATGGCTCTTCTTACCGCATTTGAAGCAATTCCTGACGTATTACTAGTTTTGTGGAATTCCATGGGATAGGGTGGGCCTGTCACAAGTTGCCATGGGATAGGACTACAAATAAGTCCCATGGACAAGCTTGTTAAAAAGATAGATTTAACGCCAGGCCCTGCGCACTTCGGGGTTTGGGCTGTTAACTTGTATCAAACACAGGAAGCGGACTATTAACTTAAGCTTCAACATGTGGACCCTTTCTCGCAAGCAACTTTATTGATCAACACAGCCTGCCAGCTGCGGCTTCCGAGTATCCCCACTCCTAGCCTCGGCAGACAATTTTACCTCAGTGTCGAAGTAAAAGACTTTCCACCCGTCGTCCAGCTCTACAATGTTAGTTAGAAACCATAAGCTCAGTCGAAAAGATGCCATCAATATCCTGGTAATATCGCTTGACTTCTTCAAACAGTTCGTGCTCCTGTCAACGAGGTGGTTCTCCGTTTTCAATCACCAGCTAGTGGCAAAATTGTTGTTTACATATGCTTTTCAAGTCCACCACAGACGAAGCTGCTGTCCACTTTCGCTTTCCCAGATGCGTAGCTGTCGCAAATTGGTGCCTCTTGTGGATGTTTGATGGAGGAGACGGTCCCTACAATTTTCGAACAGTTTCCTCTGCCCAAACTCGGATCTTACTGAAGTTTCGCAGAAACAACGGTTACCACGACGTGGCATTGTTATACGCGACGTTTGTATGGATGAGGTCTTGCATTTGTATCTACTTCATTAGCAGGCGTACAGCAATCACTACACCTAAAAAGGAAAGGCCATGTGTTGCGTTTTCGCTTTTCTTGAATAAGCATGGCGGACGATGTTTTTGTCTCTTATGCCTCAATAATTCTTTATTTGAAGTGATTAATGCAAACGATGCAACAGAAGGTTATCTTTCTTTTTGCTGACCACCATGATCTCACTTGATAAAAGTTAGGGAATAACATCAGCAGAGGTCATTGTATCAATGGCTGAACCACTGATTTGCGGTTTGTATATTGTAACATTGGCTCAAAAATACCATTGCGTTGAAAATTTGAAGGACGGGCTTCTATCAAATGGATTTTATGAGCGATTTTAATTTGTTAATGATCATTGAGCTGACCAGTGTAGTCTCCTGTACTGTTTGAAGCCACAGTCGAACAAACAATCTTCAGAATGTACCGTGCTGAATTTCGGTTTTGGCGACCGGTGGCATACGCTTAAGCGTGATACTTCATGCTGGCCAACGTACTGTTGTCGGCTTAAGGCGAGAAATGCTAATAGCACGCTAAATCCCAAAAAGCAGGAAAATTCCTGTGTCCCATTTTTGTAGTCTAAATTTTCCTGGTTTCAAGGAAACTAGACTAAATGTTAAACGCTACATGTGTTACTATAAGCAATTTGGTAGTAAGTTACGGCGGGTCACATTGCGGTTATGTTCAAAGCATTTTACTTTAAACTACTAATGTTTTTAAACTTGTTCAGAAAATATGTTAGCTATTAGTCAAATAGCGCTGATTTTATAAAAGATATTTCAATGTAGATCGGTATAATATGTTAAAAAGCTTGTAGAGCAGTGGTTCTTAACAGGGAGCCCTAGGGGTTCTCAGTAAAATTTTGAAGGTTGCGAGAAGTAGTGTTAAGTTGTTTTTTAACCTTTATGTCAAAATAAGGTAAGATTTTGGTCCCCAGGCCTGTGTTTTTAAGGATAAGGTCCCGGGGTTTGAAAGGTTAAGAACCACTGTTGTAGTGTACTGTATGTCAGTCCCATGGCTATGAGAAATTCGACGTATTTGCGAGGAAATAGGCCTAGGTTTCATAAGTACTGCTTATTCAAATTTCTGGTTGGTCTATTTTGTTTCACATAACTGAATGCGCTGTTTTGTTAGTTCGTCATTTCAGCGTAACCGCAAAAGCTTAAACGCGATAAAAAAATACTTTTACACGTTTTCATCGAAGAACGAGTTAAAATGACGTTATCATATATTTGATGATATTATAATTAATGCAGACGTTGCTTGGACTTCCTCGTGTTCCAAACTTGAGTCGTTATGTACCGTAAATAAAAGCTTTGCTAATAGAGTAGCCCAAGGCAATAAAATGAAGATGAAAGATAGGAATTGGGTAGTAATTCGAGTAGTGTTGCGCAAGATACTAGAACTGTGGCAACGTTGTCGTGGCGTCTCGCAACTTCAGGAAGACGTTAAAAAGCCTGACTTGACCCTGCCTTGGTTTCATGCCAATATTCTAGCAAATACAGTAAATATCTGAGAGATAAATGTGAAATGATAATCAGCTTAAGTGAAAAACGCGATGCGAGTTGTTCTTTATACGGTAAAAGTGACGTTTTCTATTATAACGCAGTTGTCGTGTCATGGTGATATGCTGTTATTATGGTCTTCGAAAAACATGGGATTAGCGACCAGGTGTCAGATTTGCAGTGTGTTCAATACGCAAAATCTGCAGTGATATGCAATGTTTGCAAGATCTGCTGATCCTGTCAGATATGCACTATCTGCATATTGTGCAGACCTTGCGCGTCTTGCTGAATCCACAAATCCTGCATGTCAATACTGATCTCTACTGGTTTATGATAAGTTAGAAGTCTGAAATCCAATTTTCAAATGTTTGTATTTTGATGTAACTTTTACAATCTAGTGTCGTCCTGTTCAATGCTCTTTTTTGTCAGGTTTTGTTACAGAAAATCGTTTGGGGGCAAAAGAGCTGAGTTCCTTGCTAAATTTTCAATCCAACACCATAAGACGCATTTCTCACAGCTTGATATTGAAAAATGTCTATCTTGTTTGCAGATGCTGTGAACATCCTTTTTTTTCTTGATTACTACGATGGCATTCGAGCAGAGCTTACTCACCATTTGGTTACTGCGTTCATTTTCTTCATGTGCATCGTAAGTGCCAACAGATGTTTTCATCACGAGATGCGTTCTGGGACATCTATGCTCTCAAAAATTACTGCGCGTATAACGTGCCCATTTGTTGGCAGAACGTTAACTTGTTTCAGCTGTTGTGTACAAGTGCAACAAACTGGTGTTCTAAATTTGAGTCCATTTGCAACTTTTAATCTCTCTCAAAATTCAGTTAGTACAGAATGTCATTTAATGCCGACCTGCGATTAAAAGCTGAAATGTCTTAAAATCTGGCTGTAATACTGTTGATGAGGCCGAACGTTTCTAATGAAGAATAACGTTGATGTTGCGCAGAGTATAACGCCGCCAAACGACGGAGTTGACTGTAAAGTAATTTCGAAATTGGTTTACCCCCGCAGCTTTACTGCTGCAAGCTGCTATGTTAAGTATTGCTTGGCATTGGAGTGGCTAGCATTCTGTATTGTAACAAGGTTGAAGTTAATTTCCTTAGTTTTCCCACCGCAGTTTTTATTAATTTTGTGGCGATACAGCTGAACAGGTACAGCGACCGATACACTGCCAAGGAAAAACATGGCCACATCCTTTAGCTTGGAAGCACTGGTCGCGAAAACTTGTAGTGTAAGTAGTTGCAAACGTATGGCAGCGGGTCTGAACCCTGAGTGCTGCAGACGCTTCGGTCTTAGCTTAGTCATAAAACATACGCGTTTTTCCTGGGGCGACGAATACGAAAGCCTGTGCAATCTTTTCGTTTGCAGTTTTGCTCTAATTGATTCGTGTGGTGCTGAGTTGCTCATAGCAGTGTTTTTCAACCTTTTTGCTGCAGCGGAACCTTCCACAAATGTTTGCGTTGCTCATGGAACCTTAAGCAATGATCCAAGTGTCTATCCTACTTTCTGTAATAAGCCAGATGAATGTCGCATCTGTGTTTTATGGCAATTCACAATTTAGTGCGTATGACGCGAAATCACGTAACACAGAGGGAGCAATAAGTCAAAGCAATTGCTACACATAGTTTTCAAAACGATTCATATTGGCAAGGATACTGTGAAACAGTGGTATTGCTGCAACCGCATAGAACTGTGGTTGCGAATTTCGTACCAGGCAATTTCGATCTGTTTCGGTCGAACCCCTGGCAGCCACTCGCGGGACCCTGAGGTTGCGCGGAACCACGGTTGAAAACACTGCTCCACACAAACTATCATATGCACCAAAGCGTCTGCTGAGAAATTAATTCGTTTGCACCGCTCGTGTAGACGTGTATATATTCATAAAAACTTTTTCGACGCTGCGTGTTGTGCAGTTCAATGGCGCGTACGTGCATATACTCGTTGTTCGGAATCTCGCCGAAGTATCCACCCCGTTTGTTAACTTCAGGTAAGAATTTGATGTACGGTGGTTTTGAACAGTGTTGCATTCAGTGTTTCACATTAAACAGATGCGTTGTCACTTCATAGGCGTTCCATACTTATCTGTACAAAGTATGTTTTGTTTCGTGCGAACCTTGAAGTTTCGTTGAAAGTTTGGCCAAAGCTCTCTTCCCACGTACCTCTGTATATAAATCAAAGTCGAATTTCGTTAATGATTAGGATTTCGGCAGTTGCGGTTTGCTTTGTGGGTGTCTTGCGAAAAGCACTGACCAAACAACACCTTGCTGCGGTAAACTGGTTTGCGAAAATGACACACATTAAATACTTTTTTCACGGCTATGGGCTATTGTCACGCATTTTGTACGATGAAAAACTCAGTGACGCAAAGAGCAAAGCAGCACTGTATCATTGACTGTTAAAGCTTGGTTGAATCGAACTGCCGATGTCAACGGGTTATAAATTTGGCGAGTCTTATGGTTTGCACACAATATTCAGTAAGGAACTTTCGACCTGTACAATTTGACTGTTTTGGTGCAAGAAATCAAAAAAGTAGTCCCGTTGCTGTTAACACAAAAAAACGATTCATGAGTCACTTTTCAGAAAAGTTGTAAATGAGTTTCTTCAAGCATGTTTTGGCCAAGCCCAATTTTTGCAACATTCATAATTTAAGCTCGTATTTGCAATTAAGCTCTGCCCTAAGATTGTGGCTGATTTAGAAAAGGCGTGAGATGCGTCAAGGACACGTCGAGCAAATAGTTCATAGCGCCTTACACGGTGCACAGGAAGAAACATACCGCTTCAGCAGATAGGAAAGAGGAACTCGTTTAAACGAACCATAGCTTATCCAGCTATTGTATATAATCCATTCGTGTCGGCAGGTGGATGATGGCTGTTGCAAGAATGAAAAAGACAAGATTATATGTGATCAATGGAATGATGTTAGCTGTTTCCTTTTTCATTGTTCGGATTCTTCTTATGCCTTATGCCTACGTGCAATTGTACCTGCATTTGGACACATACCGGAGGTAACGCACGTTTATCATTATCCTAAGAGAGAAACGTTTCCCCTGGGATGTAGTCGACGCGCAGAAGTAATGGCGGAAACAGCTGGAGCTGCAAACCATGCGGCTCCGGGTAGAAAACTTGTTTAGCAGCAAACTAGGTTTGAGTGACTTCACTTTCTCCACTTATTTTCATTTTAGAAGTAGTATTGGCAAGTAATCGCATTTTGTTTTCTTTTTTTTGTTGATAGCAAAACCACAAGTGGTAGTTCGTTTCACATCATGAGGGTTAGAAAGCAGTCCCTTGTCATACTTTGTACGTAGTAAAATCTTTGTTGAAGATCGCATTTTATTTTGTTGCATATTTACAGAATGGGAAGACTTATATTTCTGCCTATCGGGGCTGTGATTGTGGATGCATTGAATATTATGTGGTTTTCAAAAATCGTTAAGGGTATGTTGAAGTATTTAAAAGTTGGTGATGAGGATGGAAAAAGATCGTGATTTGTTAAATGTGGACTATGAAGTGATTTCGCAAGTCAAATTGAGACATGCGTGTGGATCATGGTGTTACGGAATCTTTCGTAATCAGGGTACGGCTTTGCAGATATACAAAAAAATTGTGTTGGTTTTGTCACGTTAACGTTGATTGTATATTATTGTTTACCAACGTGTGTTTCTTGGCTTTACGTGCAATCTTTTTTACGAGTTGCTTCTGATCGTCATTACCATAACATCTTTCCTAACCAGGCCTCGTTTAGACTGTTTTGCTGTGGACTCAGCAGGATTTATGCTTGGCGTTGCGTTTGTATTTTGACGTACTATCAGTTTCACCGCATGCAATTATGAAAGTGTCGCAATCTTGTTTTTAACTTTACGGATTTTGATGCAATGATCTTTGCTGGTAATTTTACCAACCTATGTGTGGATTCATCCTGGCTAAGGGTTAGTCGCAGCGAATACGATCGGTTCAGTGTTTACTACTTTCAGTGCAATTTCTAAACCCCGCACCTCTCCAGCCATACACTGTGTGTTGGTTTTTTGTACGATAATAATTAATGGACAGGTTCTGTGGATGAACGTACATGTGCTTTGGAAGTAGCTGATGTATTAGTAACGCAGTACATCATTATTTTGTTTGTCTAGTTTGTTGAAATTGCTTTCGTTCCTTCATTTCTGATGCTACCGCTAAACCTATATATGCTGAATAGAGAGAAATTTTATTTTGCGAACTGTGAAAATTGCTGTATGTCGCTAAAGATTTGCATACTTTATCCAAACAGTTAAATGTTATCAAATAACTATCAAGCTTGATGCATTCGCAATTACATGGCAGTGTCGTTTTCCTGATAAACCGATCTCCAGGGCAGGCGCGTAGCCAGGGGGGGCAATGAAAGTAGCACTAACAATTTTCAGGATGATCAAGCTTTGGATGTGTAGCCAAAGAAATGCGTCAGCGCAAATCAACGAAACTGCTTGAAAAACCTGTTCTAGTTCAACTTTTAGCCGAACCTGATCAAAGCAGTATGCTTTGGATCGCCGCTGCGCGACCCATTTTTGACGCTTATCCACCTTTCTTTGGGTTTTGATCCATACTTTGGGAACCACTGGGCTAGATCAATTTACCAACCGTTGTGTTAAGCTGCGGCGACAAGTATTTATTAACTTTAGTGCAAAGCCGTAGTAATAATCGATTGTGGCTTCGTTTTCGCAAATGCACAACCGTTTTCACACTTTGCGTAGATTGTGGATCAAACATGCAGGTTTGTTTAGGGGATGAATAACTTTCCACAATTAAAAAAACTGTGTTTATAATATTTGTGAATTTTATTGTTAACTCTGAAAAGCTAGATAGACAAATACCTAATCATTTATGGGAAGCAGGCTTAGTGCAAGCAACGTAGAAATGCTACCGCAGTTGCATTTCATAGCGATACATGACATAAAATCCACACATTTTTCGAACACTTTGAGGGACTCTAGCGTTTACATTATCAGTTGCAAACGTCAACCAGTAGCTCAAGAATAAAATAAAATCCGCTTCTTAGTCTACATGCGCGCAAGTTTTGTAGACCTACTTCGGGAGTCGGTGTCTTAAACTTAGAGAACAACTCGGCTTCGATTGAACGTGTGTTGG
>JGI24158J21664_10009454_pt1 | contig 13009 bp, 9 predicted proteins | sample Ectturendosymbi3_FD_21664 | JGI IMG/M metagenome (IMG submission 21664) | reverse complement strand
GTAATGTTGTTGCAACTAGCCACAGTTCGTGTGTTTTTCTTTACTTGTTTTCAAGTGCCAACATTTCGCCTGTAAGATTTGTCTTACATTTACAGGAATGATGATGCGTTGGAAAACGCGAAACTAGTTTCCCCGTCAATAAACTGTAACTGATTGACTTGCCGCCATCTTTGTGGCCTGTAACTACGTTCAACAACAATGGTGACCTCAAAAATAACAAAAGAAACAATAGAAAATTTGTTTCAACTCGATCTTGATAAGCCATAAAATTGCCTATGATATTGTTATGAAAAGACACTTTTGCCCCCGCCCGTTGTCCCTCTTTTGAAAGGTCACGGGGGCAATGCCACCGCTCTCCGGCGTCCCTGCTTATCAGCAGTCACAGTCTCGCTGCATTACCCGGTACCTGCCAAGCTGTCTGCGTTCAACAGTCACACGCAGCAAAACGCCAATATTGTAACTTGAAGTGAACATTAGAAGATTTGTTGCCATGGTATTGTTGCACATTGAAGACCAACAGTAAAACAATCCGCTCACAAATTTCGCAACCTGCCCCAGGGTTGCCAAATGAAAGTCTCAATAAAAAGCCAAACACTGCTTCAAAGATGCCAGAAAAAAGTGAAACCAATTGATTGAAAGCCAGAGAAAAGCCCAACTTTATTTGCGGTATTGCCTTCCTTTGTCACAGAGAAACATATGAATTACAAGAAATAATAAGAATTTTTTTCAAAATTAAGATTAAGTCTATTTTAGCATTGTACTGAAACTCATTACTGATGCTTCTCGGACTTTTCATGGTTTGTGAGTGTGAGATTGCACACTTCGGGTACAACGGTGCCACAGTTTGCATACTGATCCATCGGCACCATTCTGCACCCATGCGAAAGTCTTCTCCATTCACCCCCTGTACTTATGACCAGAATCATAAGAGCCCTTCCACTTCTTTGACATCATTGTTGCAATTACAGTATCTCGTGGAGACACTGTCTGCAAGCTTTGAGCCTGCGTAATGCTTTCAACACAATACACATTACAAAGTGCACACATTTCCAGTGATTACGTGAAAACTTTATTTCGAAACCCACATGCCTCAAATATTACTTACATTGGAACGTTGGTGTTGGGTCAGTCTATAATAGCATTTATCAAAAAGCTTCGTGTTGCCGAAAAAGTGGAATAGTAATATTTCCTTTCAGAGGAAATTTTTCAGCGTAAAAAAGCCAAAAAGAGCCAAAGGGTTTCTTAGGTCAACCAACTTGAGATCATGCCAAAAGGCCAAATAAAATGTTTTAGGCCAAACCAATTTGAAACGAAGCCAGATTTCTGAAATTTAGCCTAGAAAAGACCAATATGACACCAGAAAAGTGAACCTGTCTCTTGTGCAATGTGAGTGTCGTACTGACCATTAAACTGTCATTGCAAGAAATAAATCAATTAATCGGAATTGAGCTAGTGACGTCAAGTTTTCTAGAAAATTTTGGTTCTTAGTCACAATTTCCAGGGAAAGACAAATGCCATGGTTTTGACGCATGCCACGAGTCCAAAACTGTTTGCTTCAATTCAGTAGCGTGCTGAGGGGGGGCGAACGGGGAACCCGCCCCGGGCATCCAAAGCAGGGGGGCATCCAAAGCAGGGGGGCATCCAAAGAGTGAAATTACAAAAATTATACTGCTGTAACTGGATGACTTTTCCAATTGTAAGTCTACTGAAATAAGCTGTATGGATTTAATTTTTCGAAACTTGTTTTGCTGTCAAGACTAATTGTTACGTATTCGAATGCCAGTAATTCTCAGTTTCTTCATTACCAGGGTTTTTTACTCTAGGTCTACGGCTCACGCTCAATCAAACTGATAATGACGTGACTTGTTCCAGATCGTGCCATCAAAGAAAAAATACAAAAAAGGATTGAAATATACTCAGGGTTGAGAAAAACCTGTTTTTTTGAAAAAAATCTACTCCTATTTTTTTATTCGTCTTTTCGGTGTGTTATTTTAAAAAAAACAACAAATTCCGTTCTGAATTGTTTTTATTGCACTATGCATTATCACCATTTGCAGAATCATACAATAACAAATTGTTATATCTATTGTGGCATTTTAATTTGAGTGTAAAGAGATGTACCCCATCTTTGTTTTCGCAAAGTGTTGTTCGTCAATTCACTCCAAAGAGGTAAAGATTAGCAAGAATCCCTATAGCAAACAGAGAAAAGCTACTCCCACACAAACTCTCATGTAGTTTCACGTCAAGTTTATGCACATGGCCTGCTAGTTCAGCATCTATATAGTGTATTTTTTCAATATATGGTTTGGTATGGTCCAACACCAGAAACAGATTGGATGCAGAGAAAGCAGAAAAATTGATTAAAATGTGCTGATTTTACAGAGCTGAAGCAGATGACCAACAGAATTTACTCAAACTGTTCGAATTATTCTTCTCTTTTTTCAAGTCCTTCACATTTCGTTGCCGTTCGTTTTGTTTCATTAAAAAAAATTTGCAGTTAACTGTACAAGTGTGCTGCTTATTTTACTTTTTGCTTCACAGTACATTTGTCAAAGGATAATTTAAGAGCGGGATATTGGTGGGTTTTATTGTTCTTTTAAGTGGGCTTCTTAAAGCAGGTGATTTTTTTGTTTTGGTCCAATTACATCAACACTGAAGATAATTATGAACGTTTAATTGATGTTCTGAGTCAAATTTCAAAACTGTCCAATTTCAGCGTGCTTGATTTGGTTGATTTTATGATGCATCGCTGGTTTCCCGTTGCGTTTTTTGTGCTAATACAGTCGCACACCTGTGCTTGCAATGGGTGCATCGTTTCGAGCTTCGTCATCATTTGGCAGTTCAGGCGGATTGATCATAATGGCCCGTATCTATTCTTTCTACTTAGTAATTGTACATACAATAGCCACATAATAAAAAACGAAAATTTCCTTGTGTACTCAATGCACATACTCGATTCTTGTATAATTTACAAGTTTCAAACTCTCAAACCTGAGTGCCCGCCATCCCAGCCGCATATCTTCTGATCAATTCGACGAGACACTCCCACAGCCTGTATTTTGCAGTTGTGAACCGCCCTGATGTAGCACTGAGTGTGTTCTATTCCCCTGTTTTAACGCGTTGCCGGGTATTTTTGCAGTTATGAACTGGTCTGTCTGATATAATTTATGGTTATTATAGTGACAAATTGTAGCCTGCAACGAGCAAAAAGATGCGTGTAGAATAATATACACAGGCCGGAAGATGGAGGCAATGCGGGGGCACTCATCTTCTTTCAAAGAGGGAGAAACGGGGCGGAGGTGCCTTTTCATCATAAGTTTAGGAGCAGGCAAATTTTTGGGGTTGCGAAGGATTTTTGCCCGAATTTCCCCAAACTTTCCCGAAACGTTTTTTTGTGAAACTATTGCCTATAAATTATCTCCCACAAAGATCAGTTAGACCTTTTTTGGTGTGACCTCCAAAAAGGTTTTAATGTGCTTTTTTGCAAACCTTGGGCACCATTTTTTGAAGTCAAGCAACGATGGGAGCCATTTTTACGCGAATTATCAGAAGTTTGCCCAGATTTTCAGAAAATCAAAACTTTTGGGGGCGCGCTTGCATCCCCACCTCCACGACTGCATTTCATAACAGTATCATTGGTAATTTCGTAGTTTATCAAGATCGATTTGAAACTTAATCATTGCAGCTTTTCGAGAACCCAGAAAATTCAGAATGATTTTTTATAATTTCCGGTATTATTTTTGAGGTCAACATTGTTGATGAACAGAAACAAACATAAAAGGCAACGAGTAATAGGTTTGTATTGGTTTGTTTTTTATAAATTTCCATTGCCCTAAGCTGTTTTACTGTTCCCCTGTCCTACCGCAGCGTCGCTAAATATGCATGTGGTGTCAACAAACTTCGCCAAAACGTTGGTTGCAAACCTGAATATGACGTCATATTGTGACATCACAAACAGCGTATATCCAGTAACAATGACCACCATACGCCACTGCTCAATACTAGAACTTGGTAGGAGGGCATCCAATCAAGCAGTCACCCCGGGCATCACCAGACCTCTGCACGCCACTGCTTCAGTTCAACGTAAAAGCGCACGCATAATAGTCATTCTTTTCGCATTTACATGTTCAGCAATAATGCTGATCTCAAAACTAGTAACAGAAATTATGGAAAACCATTCTGAACCTTGCGTGTACGCGAATAGCTGCAATAAATTTATTTCAAGTTGATTTTGATAAATCATGAAATTGCCTATGATACTGTTATGTAAGGTCACCTGTGCCCCCGTTGCCCCCCCTTTCAAAGGTCAGGGGGGAAGTGCCCCCGTAATGCACCCCCATTGCGGCGTCCCTGATTATGACCTTTCTGAAGAATGTTTTTAACGGTTTTTGTTTCAGCGTAAATATGCAGCATGATCACCTTCTTTTCTGCTGCTATCTTTACTTTGGGAATTTGATTTTGTATAATGAAAATTTGTATGTTGGATAAAGTTGTATACAAATTAAACACTGTGAAACATCTGGCGATTTCAGTACGCACGAAGAGGCAGTGCATGCATTCTTGTTTTGTTCATCTGCTCCTTTATCGCTGCCTGTCCTCGGAATTTACAGACTAGAAACTTCTATCCATAAATTTAAACTTTGACGAATGATGAAGTATGAAAGAGAGATAGCTGTATTTAGCGACGGTGAGTAAACTCCATACATCCTCGGAAAGACTAAGAAAGTAGAAAGCAATACTCCACAACCACTACATTTGATAGCAAAAAAAAACAAAAAAACAAAAAACAAAATACAGTATACAGTCTATATTGTGTATAGTGGCCAGTGGCGTAGCAAGGAGGAGGGGGGCTTNGGGGTTTCTGGTCCCGGGTTGCATCTTCTGGGTGGCGGCAAATTGTTGACTTAAATTAGTTTTTGAAAACACTTGCAACTCTTTTCAGTTATTGTGATTTATCAGCTACAGACTTGTAGCCTAAAGAGCATGTTTACTCAAAAGTCTGATTCAAGTCCAGGGTGCTAAATACCGCTGTGTTTGTCATGTAATCAGGGTTTTCTGAAACACTAACTTGGGGTGCAATTCCCTCCAGTTCCTGCACCTTTCTCCCCATCAGGCTAGCAAAACATTGCTGCGACGGTTGTTAGAGGTTAAAATTACTCTCCCAATCAAAATATGATAAAAAGGCCCTGCTTCAAATCAAAGTGAAAAGTCAAAGTTATCTTAATTCTTTTTCTTTGTCGTTCGATCTTTAGCAACGTCCGAACGACACATCATTACATCACCTGGCACCTATGCTGGCACTGGCGACAAACGTTCCTTAGCACATCTCATGTTATTGTTTAATGTTCTGTGGGGGATTGTCAATAAACAAATGTCACAAGCTACAGCCTAGTCATTAGGTGGGCTTATCAAATTCAAAATTTGGCGTGGGAAGTTAAAAACTTTGCAAAGATGAAGTTGCTCAGTTTCAATAGAACTAATGTTTTTCTGAATGATGTATCGGCACTGTGGCAATCTTTCAACACTCCATGCCTACACAAATGGCGTATGGCCCCTTCTACGGCTTGTCAGTGTGGCGCAGAAGAACTGACCGTTGACCATGTTGTCCTTCATTGTCCAATCCGTCAACCTTCATTGGAGCCTATGGCCTGATGGTTCTGGATTATGAAACAATTGAATGGCTGCTCAAAACCTACCCCAAGAGCGAACTAGCAGGGGATTGAAAGAACTCGCTCAAACGATGAAGACGAAGTACAACACAGGAAAATGAAAGGAAGAGCGCTTACATCAGTTTTAATAAAAAACAGCTTTCAGACGTTGCATCACCTGAAGTGAGGTAGAAATGCATTATGTTGAAGACTGCTTTTGAAAGTGCTTGAGACATCTTTTTGTCCTTGTCTACAGTTGTTGGCCGGGTGTTGCTATAAACCACACAATTCGTTGGCCTAACGTCCCATCGGTTTCTGCGTTATATGAGAATGAGTCGTTTCCGGCCAATCCTGCTTTACCATTAAAATCACCAGCGTAAGCAGTTTACAAAAACATGATAACGTTTGGCGCTGACAATTTTTATGACGGTTGTTGAATGTACAGTTAACAGATTTTGGAAGACTGCGAGGCAGTGCGCTTTGCTGGCTCTCCAGACTCAGTCGGGCAATTATATGTTGCTTGGTTGCTTTAGAGATGTTGAAAAACAGCAGACCTACTCGACAGTTATTGGCAAAGCATCTTATATCTTCTTTGTTAGAGCCAGATTTTAAGTAAAATTGAAACCCAGGTTTTGGCCATATGCCAGTTCCTCAAGCACCAACTTAGGCAAAAAACGCTAAAAGTATCAGGGTGAAGGACGAGACAATTCTGCGCCCAGTGGGCATCTCAGATCAAATCAACTGATATATTTTCATTCTACGACGATTAGCTACAGATCAGAACTTGAACAAAGATTTTTGTCGGCGAATGCCTGGTAGCCTATGTAGAAATCAAATTGGGAAAAAATTAGTGCAAAAAAGAAATAAAAAGCAAGCGACTTTAGAAAACCCTACAAAAAAGGCAAATTAGCCATATTTAGGCGAAAAAGCGCATCAAAAGTTAACCGCATCGATGAAAAACGGCGATTGGAATCTAAGGTGAAGTTGTGGAACAAAGGAAGATAAGTTTACCGGTTGGAACGAGGAGATTGGAAACAGCATGCAAAGAGAATTTAAACAAGACATTCCTTCGAGACTTACGTTTGAACGCCATGAGACACCGACAACAAGGTAAACCTGGTGTACTTCACGGCGCCACTGAATCATGTAGTTAAGCCTAAGAGTACATCATAAATGGAAATGTTTTTCATACAAGGATCTCCTTCCGTGCTCTGATGCATTCGCTCCCTTTAAGGTAGAATCATGTCTTCTTCGTTTTGGTGCCCTCTAACGGTTTCTGTCGTGCTATAGCGATTAGTTCACGCTTAGCACAAGTCAGTGCTCGGTGGGTGCTTTCAACCTAAAACCTGGGCTTTATTCAAATCCTAATTCCAAAGAATAGCTTATGTGGATAGCAGCATGCCTTGAAGAATAGGCAAGCGAAACGTTGGCAAATAAAAGAAATAGAAGTAATCACCCGAAGAAAGACTATATTGGTTTGAAATTAAACCTGGCAGGTCCTGCAGGTACTGCATGGTGGCAACTGCTACGAAAAACGTGAGCATCAGAAATAAAAGCATTTTAAAAACTTTTTGCTGTAGATTAATCTCCTTCAAGAGTTGCACAAATTAGGCTATTACGCCTATTACACCTTCTGCTTGATAAAACCGATTTATGATTTTCATTAATAAATCATGGGATGATTTACTCTTTATTTTAATGCTTGCTTTTTCAGAATTTTGTTTGTAGGTTTTATTTCTAACACATTCTCTAAAGAGACTGCTTTAGGTAAAAAAAAACTCCGATGCCGAAAAATGTTCTATTTTGACACATACGTCATAGCTTGGGTGGCTGCTACAGGTTTATTTCTTTGGGGTATGTACACCTGGAGAAAACGGCCTAAAAACTTTCCTCCAGGACCAACTGGATTGCCTGTTCTTGGATCAGTGAATAAAATGAGCAGAAGAGCTGAGCTGGATTTGATGGTAAGTGAAGTATAATTTGTATGAATGCCTGTTGTAAACACTGTAACTCCATGGAGTCTGTCAAATTAAAATCGATCTGATCACAAATTAAGTCCAACTGATAACGACTTTTATAAAAAAAAAAAAAAATTCACCTGCATACCGTGTCAGACTTTGGACGGATCTGACTTAGTTCACAACCTGAAAAAAATTGTGTTTGGCAAAACTGAACTGTTCATATGCATATTTAGGAAATTTTGGACTTTGCAAATTGATTGTCGATCTACAAGGCCAAGGATTATTTCAGGCGTAGGGCCACGGAACAAATAGCAAGTGACCATAGATTTGGTAATTGCTACGATGCCTACTGCACTGCTGACTGAGCAGTTAAATCGTTAAATTTGCTTTTTTTGGCGTCTTTTACTGTTTCCGAACAGCTTCAAAATTCAGCTTTCTGCATTCTCTGTTTCAATTTGTATTTAAAATTACTCGCAAGAAATGCGTACAACCACCACGTTTATGCAAAATCATGCACATCTTCTTTCTGTTTCATATACTTTGCTTCCGAAATAAAATAAAACCCCGAACTGTCGCTTCGGAAAATGTCTGGAAAAGAAAACTACTGAAATTCAGAAAGCTTATAAATACATACATGCCGATATTTAAAGTATTCTTCCTGAAATTAGCACTTTTTTCACAAACAAATGACTTAAATTTTCGAAGGATGTTATTTGCCAAAACAACTTAAGTTCAATTGGGCAGCTTTACGTTTTTGTTTTACGTGCCCTTGACTTTTTTTACAAGAAAATGAGTCAAAAGTACGGGCCAGTGATGGCCATAAAGTTGCTGCGAAAGTTCACCGTCGTTTTGAGCAGCTATGAAGCGGTACATCAAGCGTTTGTTAGGCAAGGGAATGATTTCTCTGGTCGACCATCCAGCATCATGTTCGAAACGCTTACTGACAATAGAGGTGAGTGTTAAAAAAGCATACATTATTTCAAAGGACATATGAAATTTTTCAAATATACTAAAGTTAAGAATTTTGTTAAACCAACAAAAAAAACTCTTAAGACATTTATGAGCAGCCTGAATGAGTTCTAGACACAGCTTGAAGTTCTACTTGCACTGCAAGTAGTTAATCAGAATCTAGTAAGGGCGGTTGTTGTTATGCATTAAATGCTAACAATTCTCTGGCACATTTTTCGGTATCAACCCACCATATTGTACGTCAAACGCTTTCGTACGAGAACATTACTTGTCGTCTATCCTAAGAATTGTTCTCACACACGAAGCGCTTGGCTTGCATACGGTTCACTGACTCTTTTGATTGTCATTCAATTATTCATTCATTTGTGCCTTTTATTATTCAGTCGCTCAATGACCTATAATATCTTTCTCAATCCTCATTTTTTCGCAGTATCTGGAAGTATATCAGTGTTCACAAATATTGAACTATCTCCAGTAGTTTTCAAACTCTCCTTACAGGTCTAATGACTCCATACCGAAACACAACCAAGCTATAAGTCTATGGCTAAATGTTTTATAGGTCTTATAGGTTGACCATATACATATATATGATTGGTTTAACGGTTGGAAAGACCAACTTCGTATTTTCCGTGTTCAAATAGCGCTTATAACGAACCACCTGGAATAGATTGTATTGAAAAAATATCACCGTAATGTTTCCAAAGTATTCATCAAAAACTGTTGGCAAGACCATATTGAAAAAAAATTGATTTTTCGAAAATCTATCAGATTTCATGTCAGTTAGTTTCTGACTAAAATGCTCCGATTGCTGACAAATCTACGGCAAAACGTTTTCCATAATCCTAATAGCGTTTTGATTTTAACTGGCAGGCATGGTTTTCCAATAATATCAAAAATATTTACGACAAAGGATTACGGTGACAGTTTAATCGCAATTACGTCGAACAAGGATGAAAATTTATTTGCTCAACACACTGTAATGTTGTCAAGTAAACTCAACGATGGCCAGGATGAAACATACACTGGATTCCCATAACATTACTTGGTAATGAAATTCTGTTACTCCATCAGAATTTTATCTTGCAAGTGAGCGCAGCAAAAAAACGTTACATGTGCTTTGATGAATGTGGCTGCTGTGTATGCTGGGGCTGAAGCACGAGGGAAAAGACTTTAATTATAACTATTTCCCATTTTCCAGCAGGTTTATGGCAACTTGTGCCAACACAAGTGCGTATAGCTCTTATAAAAAATGAGCAGAATTTTTCTCCTGCTGAAAAATACTACTTAGTTTATTTCGCGTCCATTTTCGCATGTAGACCTCGTGCGCGCAAATTTCATGCTACAAAGTTCATCAAAGGATTCAACGGTTTGCATGACTTATAGCATTTTAAACTCAGCAACGGGTAGGGCTGAGAACAAATGTCGGGTGAAACAAACAACCCATGTTTTTCCAATTCATTCTCAGGACTCGCTGGCATAGACGGAATGAAATGGAGAGAAAACAGAAAATTTGGAACGGCGATTTTGCGGAAACTTGGAGCAGGGAGAGCTGTGATGGAAAATTGGATTTTTGTAAGAGTAACAAAAAAACTGTTTGCATGGTCATGACTCGGCAATCTCTGTGAAGATATTAAAAGGAAATCTAATATGCCACCGGTTACATTTTTCCTTAGCGGAAAAGTGACTTTTATAGCAATGCAAACCCCTTCGTGTCATCGTACGTAGAAGCTTCACTCGTGTTGACTACTCAAATATTTAAAATCCGATCCTGGCTAAGCCAGCAACAAGCATCATCACTGGCAAAACGAGCAGTACAAATGAAGAACAGTTACCGAACGTCTCGACGAAAGATTGCGTTAACAATCGTTCGAAAAGCGCATGTGTGCAGCAAAGTGTAGTGTAAAAAATTTTTCCAACGTCAAATAAAAGAGAAGCGCACTGCCACTTTATCGCACCGGAATACTTTATCGCACCGGAATACTGCACAGCATCGTCTATGAAATCAATACTAATGGCGGATCAATCTAGCTACAGGGCAACCATGTAACGCCAGCGGAGTGAAGCATGGAGCAAGTCATTTAATTTGTGGTTTGTTTTTACAGGAAGAAGCTCGATTCCTCTGCAAAAAGCTGCAGAAATTCAACGGAAAAGAGATAGACATAAACGTACGTGAACACATGGTGCAGAATGCGCCTTACAGATTGACACGCACAAGTAACAATAGTCTTTCCGCGATAATTCTGTTTAATCTGCACGAAGCCGAGATGCCGCAGCTTGCTGGCTGCTTTATTTACATGATCTGTTACATTTGCGCTGCTTGAACTCAAAAACACTGATGTTCCTTTCCAAAAAATGTACAATCTACAGTAGTGGTTCTCAACCTTGTTTGACCCATGGACCATCTTTTTCATAAAAATATACTATGGACCATTTTTCTGCGCTGACACCTCATGAACATCTAGTCGAAACTGTATTTCACATCGGTGGTCTTACATAATTTATCCTATGGTAATGGTTACAATTTTTAGGGATGTTTTATCAAGGATTCATGGAACTCCCTGTGCACCACTAGAAATTCCAGGTGGACCACGTTGAGAATCGCTGCTGTCCAGCAACAACTGATTTTCTAAATACTGCACTGTACTTTGTGGCTGCGTGTAGTTGCGTAACAATAGCAATAGCGCGTATCACTCCCAGAAAGACCATGAAGATTTTCCTTCGCTGAAATATTAACAACGTTAATTATATTTCTGAAGCAATTGTAAGAAAAACCCTTCCTGCAATTAAACACTGTCATAAAAACGCACTTCTGCAAAAACTCAAGCATATTTGAGCTCTCTGATTTAAGCATAAAAATGGGGTGATGTTCAGAGATCAAACATATTGCCGTACTGCTGGAAGTGAGAACTTTTGAAGCAGTTTTAATTAAGGAACAACATTTCAAACTCTGACTTTCCCAACCGCGCGGTTCGCATTGTGTTCCAATGAAACTTTACAGCTGAAAGATCATCTTTTTCCACCAATTACCGCATTGATTGACCATCAGATATCATTCTGGTTTACGGGAATACCTCAACCAAAAACAAGCCAGTGGATCAATATCATAAAGCCTTTTGTATCGCATTAAACCACTAATCAGAAAATATTTATCCCATGTGTCACAACAGGAAATAGCATTTCAACAATGTACTTGAGAACTATGAGTTAATTAAATTGAAAGCTGCTTATAGCGCGATAGGAACCTTATGGATTCGATTTTGCCATTCTGCATTTGCTTTGCAAATACCCAACGATGAAGGCATGTTTTCTATACCGCGTTTTTGTAATTAAAATTTGCTTCAGTGCAGAACGACCAGTTAATGCTCTCTTGAATTTTAAATAGGTCTGTTTCTTGCTTTAGCTCTCATGTTTGACTCCTTATTTCACTCAATGGTGATAAAGCAACCAACTTGTCTTTTTGCAACAAAATTTTAGCGTAGACTGGCACCAATATATTCACCCATTACTCACCAGCCGATTGAGCTAGAGAGCTGTTCAAACCATCTAAAGATGCGGAAAGACTTGTAACTTCGATCAAAAAATTGGGACTTTTTGGATTTGAGCTTTTTTGTGGGTGACGTCATAAGTGGTATAGGTTTAGGCTTTTTTGGCCCACTTCATATAAAGCCCTTCACATTTAGACATGCAGTTAATTTAATTAGACATGCAGCATACAAAACTTGAAATTTCTAAAAAAATAAAGCCAAAAAATAAAGCCCTTCACATTTAGACATGCAGTTAATTTAATTAGACATGCAGGATAAAAAACTTGAAATTTCCACACTTTTTGTCACAACACCCCATACCTTGATTCAGCATAGCTCTGCTAAACTACGTTTTGCAACACGCCCTATTTCCTTCAATGCTGCAATTGTAGGTCCAGGATATGCACCAACACATACAAACACATGTGGAGATTTCAGGCCAATTACTTTGTGGTTATAAAAACTATCTAGCTTGACTGTCACAAATTACATATGATGGTGTTTTTCTCCAGTTCGCAGGCCAGGTTTTCTTCAACTGATTTCAGANCATACCAGCGTATAGTACAGTTGCTCACATATCTCGATAGATTTGTGAAAATGCACAGATCAAACCTGCGAATGCTGCGATAACTCACAAACATCTTTCAACGCTATAAGTTGTTTAGTGATCGTTTTAAAATATCCCGATTTTACTGTTAAAACTGTATCTCATTCATGCCATCACGCACGCTGCGCAGCACATTTAGCGTAAAGGGCTGCATTTATCATTCCATCGGCGGTAACTTTAGATCCCATTTTCTCATTAGTAAAAAAAACGACAAATTTCTGCTTGCTCTTGTCTTGGAGAACTTTCAAACTTGTTTTGAACAAAACCTTGTCCAGCATTGCCGTGCTTCCTCAACATTGG
>JGI24158J21664_10009453_pt1 | contig 13009 bp, 4 predicted proteins | sample Ectturendosymbi3_FD_21664 | JGI IMG/M metagenome (IMG submission 21664) | reverse complement strand
ATATTGCATGTTGTTCGATTATCCGAACAATTCACTTATCCGAACCACCCCTGGTTTTAATTAGTTCGGATAATCGGAGTTCTACTGTATATATATATATACATATACAGTGTAACTCCGCTAGCACGACCACCCACTGGACAGCACTGAATTGGTCGTGTTGGCGGGGTGGGTGGTCGCGACACACTTGCATTCCGAAAGGTGTCATGTTTTATCGTGATCACTTCATTTCTACAATTCTTTCCTTGATTGAAAGGTATTTAGCTTCGTCTTACGTGCTGCCATAGCCTATCGTTACCGTGCTATAAAATCACACAACAGAAAAAGTCGATGTCGGCAGTGCAAATTCCAGTTGAGCTAACAGCATGAGTTTGTTACGTCACATTGGCACTTGCTGCGTTTGCTCTCACATCCCTGTATCCACGATGCTTCAGGACAACGTGATGCAGTTGAGCAAATTGCTGCTGACGGGCAGTGTGGCCTGTTGGGTGGTTTTCCGTCACAATCGGGCTGTGTTTTTTTCGTTGCGTTGAGGGAATTTTTTGCTGTTGCGGGTTGCACTTTTTTGGGCTACTTTTATCAAAGTGCATGCGTTTTTTGGGCTGTTTTGCGAAAGATTTTTCTATCAAAGAGTACAGTTTTCGTAAATTTTTCTGAGGTACCAACGTTTGTTTTGACTTGAAGTAATGTGATCACAATTTTTTAGTTCGTTCCTGTTCTCTTGATGTAACATCCAACAGACCAAGCCTCGAGATCACGTGATCGTGTGTGTGTGATCGCATGGTAAACAGTGTTGATCTCATTCCGATTTAAGTTTGTGAACAAGGACGTGGTGTTGCTGTGGTCACATCATATCGTCCAGTACTGTGGTTGGTAATGGATACTACGAGTAAAGCTTATACGCATGCAAGACGTAGTCACAATAGTCAGTTGCCACAAGAAAAAGAGCCACAGCATGTCCGTTTGTGCGGTATTACTATAGCGTAGTCAAGTAGTGTATGCTTTTACTGCAGACGGGAGTGCTTGACACAGAAACGTCGCCAGAAAATTTTCAATAGGGGGGCTTTGCGTTTCTGCCGGGAGGCTTTGGGTTTGTGCGGGGCGACTTGACACTCTAAAAACTGACAAAATCTCAATTGATTTATAGTGTTTCATGTTACAATTTAATGGGTTTGGAGCTTTGTTTGGGGGGGCTAAGCCCCCAAAAGCTCCCCGTGGCGACCGTACTGTATTGACACTGTTAATTTAGTTAAACACCAGTGTACCAGTATCAAAGTTTGATGTAGGATTTGATGTAAAGCTTTGGGTCAATGGGCCCAGTATGACAAGCGATACACCTATTGCAAAAAGTGAGGAAAGGATCTCAAGTTGAACGGCTGGGTAGTGGACACAAAACACGCTTGCAGATAAAAAAAAACTTACTGTAAATACTGCTGATGTGAAATAAGAGCACATTACAATGATTTAAATTTCAAAGAATCATTCTACAACTGCTAAACACATTAAAAATGTTGTTCTATTTTCAACTATGCGCAGTCTGTTTAATGCTGGCTATACCACGGTCGTAATAGCCTACATGATAGTGTTAAATCTACAGATTTAGACAACAAATCGCTGGGTACAGGGTCGCAACCAGGAAGGGGCAAACCGGGCAATTGCCCCCCTCCGAAATTTTTGCAAACATGATAGCGTTCACGTACTTCACATGAAAAGTTCTTTTTCGAGAATGCGTTACCTCTGCGTGAACTTCTTCTCAAGACTATTTTTTCGTTGCTGCGTCATGTGATTATAGGATAAAACAATTAACCAATCGCTATACCATGTTTCCGAAAACTTCCAGAACAGAACCGGAGGCAAGCTTTCAGGCGCTAGTTGTGAAGTGAAACCATCCGTTTCATGAAATTGACGTTATGGATGTAAATGTGACTCACAGAGCAGGAATCCATATGCTACCAATCGAGGCCACTGCTACTCAGAGTTGCCCTGTTAGCTGATTTGCTGCTAACTCTGGCAGTTTTTTTTCACTGATAGCTGTACACTTTTCAATTTAGCAATTGGGTCATTTTCTAAAAGGCACATCTAGCAGCTACCTTCAATCATGTGCAATTTTTTGGTCTGTATGAATGTTGTTGTCTGTGTTATTTGTATAGTGTGTCATCTACGTCATCTATTCTTCTGTTTTTTTTTATATTAACTGATGTCTAAGATTGATTGATTTATTGGTTTTACATCTGAAAACTTCAAAAAGACTACTGCTAAATTACTTTTATGAAACAGTATGTGAGATCGGTAATAATCGTGATTCGTGAAGGAGCTTACGCTTTTCTGATTTTATTATTTCCTCTCTTTTAATTAGTAAGCAGGGATGGCGACCGCAGGGGACTAGCGCCCCCACTTTTTTCTGGGAGCCTGGCCCCCACTTTTACATTTCGAAATTTGCTTAAATATGTTTAAGCAGCACAATCAATGTTCGGTCCATAGTTAAAGTAAATCGCTTAATGTAAAATCTTCCTAAGTGTTTTTGACGTGTGCTTGTGTGTCCCCCCCATGGACGTCCGCAAAATTTTTTCTAGGGCTGGCGAATACGACATTTTGCTTATCCGTTTCAGGTTGCTGACGATGACACGCAAATTAACGTACACACAACGCTTTACCCTTACTGCGCCATAAAGAAAATGCCCAACGTTACGGCCATGGGCGTCAGAAGGGGGGCAGTTGGGGGGGGCTTGGCCACCCTGGATTAAAAAAATTTTAGCAAAAAAAGTTGTTTTCTTAATTTCGAGTGGGAAAAGACAAATTTCACTGCGTTTGGTGAGAAAAATTTGGAAAAATCCCCTAGTGGCTACCCCTGGAAAAAATCCTTCCGACGCCCATGGTTACGGCAACAGTTGTAAACAGTGTACCCTCTAAGAAAGCTTAAACTGATCAAATGCTCGTTTTAGTGAGCATGAATATCTTAATTCCTAAGATTGAATTAGCAGAGTTCTAAATGAATTACAAAACTTGTAAATGATTAGAATAAGTACAAAATTTTATCAAAAGTAACTCAGAGGGAACATTGGTTTCAAAAAATTCGCTTTGTTGGAGCAATGCTTCTTTTTCACTCATGCTCCTTTTCAGGCACGCCAAAGCAGCGGCAGGGGGAGCAGTATACAAGTTGAGGGAAATGGAAAATTATTTTTAAAAAACAAGCAAATCGTTACCAATATTTTTGTTTCTGTTCAGCAACAATATTGACTTAAAATATAATAACGGAAATGATTGAAAACAATTCTGAATCTTCTTGTTGCGCGAACAGCTGCAATAAATTTGTTTCAATTCGATCTTGCCAAATCATGAAATTACCCATAATACTGTTATGAAAAAGGCACCGCCCCCTTTTGAAAGAGCAGGGGGCAATGCCCCTGTCACTTTCCTGTTCTCCGGCGTCCTTGCTTCTTTTCACATAGTATAAAACCATTTGGCTTACCGCTATCAACAGTCACTGTCTCTGCATTACTTGCCACAGATGCCTACGTTCAACAGTCACAGGCGACGAAACACCAATTGCCGCAACTTGAAGTGAACCTTTGAATATTTGTTGCCATGTTATTGTTACGCAATAAAGGCCAAAATTAGAACAGTCCGTTCCCACGTTTCGCAACCTGCCTGTGCAAGCAAATGAGCGGTCACGAATGAACCGCAAGCGGCTCATCACGGTATGATACTAGAACAGTGAACTTTAGCTCTTGTGCAGTGTGAGTGTCACACCGGAAAATAAACTGTCATTTCAAGAGTTAACTCAATTAATATCGGAATTACACTGTTGACTTCAGGTTTTCTAGACAAATTTGGTTCTTATCTCATTTTCCAGGGGAGTGGCAAACCCCATTTTGTCACCCCCCTGTGGACGCCCATGCCCCCCGACTATGAAAAAGATTCCTCCGCCACTGTTGGCAAGCTGGTCATAGCAAAAATGTCGCACCATGTTTGACTGCACATCAATGACGTCATAATCGTTGCCAAGAATGACTGCTGCCTCCTACGAAATTTTTCCCTGGTTGCGGCCCTGGCTGGGTATATTGCTTGCCATTCTCGTATAAATGATGTAAGCCTACAATTACCTCAAAGAATTACTAGGCAGCATATCAGATCAAACGTATTCTTTCTTAGTTTTACGAATTGAAGTAGCATTTTGAAATTGCAAAAGGTATTGAAAGCAGGAGGCTTTTTCTCTTTACAGTATTCATTGAAGCACATGCTTGACATAAAAGCCTATGCAGTGTATACTATGCACCAGGGTTTGCTGCTGTTAGCCTTTTATTGCGACTGCAATGTGTGGTATTATTAATGACGGTTTGATTGTCGTTACGATGTTACTACCTGTTTGGTATTTTGTATGTTTGAGGTTGCTTTGTGCGAAAGGTCAGTTGTGTGTTGCACAAAGACTGCAACTGCAATAAGACGATGATGGTTACTTTCACTGCAAACTGCTAGTTTTATCGCAAATTTTGGGCTGTAATTTGGGCTAGTTTGGAGTTTTTTCTGCTGGTTTTGGGCTTGTTTTATGAGGACATTGGGCTGTATTTTTAACCAGCATCTGGCAGCACTGCTGACAAGTTACCAGTTCACCGGCGTAAGGATACCGATAAAATATGGTGGTCGTGTTACGCGGTGCTCGATTAGCAGTTTTGCAACAGCTGGGCTGTGGCGACGGTCTGGAAACCGGGATGGTGACGTTAGTGAAATAAAAGGTAATGCATTAGCATAGGGAGGACCGCGTTAAAGTGGTCTTGATAGCGGAGTGGTTGCCAACGGGGTGCCACTGTATATTCAAAACATGCCACCGGTGTTTTCTAAACGTTTATCGATATGGTTTCAAGTGTCCAGCAAGAAATGGAAATTTGAAATCAATGAGTTTCGTTCATATTGTGACGTCCATATCAGTTAACGATTCGTTTTTTTGCTCAAGCTTTTTTGTTTCAATAATACAAATGCTTCAATTCTTTCAGTTATTTTTTCCCTACTAACAACATTTTTATTTATACAGAAAGGGCCCCTTTCTAAGTCTCAACCAGGGAACCCACCAGGGGCGTGTAGAGGGGGGCAAACGTGGCGCCGGCCCCGGGCATCCAAGGTAGGGGGGCATCCAAAGAGCGAAATACAAAAATTTAAATGCTGTAACTATATGGTTTTTCCTATTGCAAGTCTACTAATAAATGCTTAATGGATTTAATTTTTCGAAACTTGTTTTGTTGTCAACACTAATTTTACGTATTTAAATGCCGGTAATTCTCAGCTTCTTCATTACCACGGACTTTTACTCTAGGTGTGCGGCGCACACCCAATCAAATTGATAGTGACGTGACTTGTTCCAGATCGTGCAATCAAGGGAAAATTACAAAAAGGGATTGAAATATAATCAGGGTTACGAAAAACCCGTTTAAAAAAATACAACCCTCCTGGCATAGGCGCAGCCAGGGAGGGCCAAAGAGGCCATGGCCTTCCCCAAATTTTTGGAAAACATAGTCATTTTGTGCTTTGAGAGACGTTTTTCCAAACAAAATAGCGTTATTCGCCTAAAATCAAACATTTTAGCCCACCCCAAAACTGCCTCCTGTTTTTTTTAATTTGTTTTTTTTGTTTTTCTTGAAGACAAAGAAGGTATTGTTCTCTTTTTTTTAAAAAACACAAACCCCCCATTCTGAATTGCTCTTATTGAATCATGCAATATCACCATTAGCAGAATTACACAATAATAAGTTGTTATAGCTATTATGGCATTCTAATTTGAGGGTAAAGAATTGTGCCCCATCTTTGTTTTCGCAAAGTGTTGTTGGTCAATTCACTCCAAATTGGTAAGGCTTGGCAAGAATGCGCACAGCAAACTGAGAAAAGCCACTCCTACACAAACTCTGCAGTTTCACGTCAAGTTTACGTACATGCCCTGCTGGTTCAGCATCTATATAGTGTATTTTTTCAATATATGGTTTGGTATGGTCCAACATCAGAAACAGCTTGGATACAGAGAAAGCAAAAAAACGATCAAAATATACCGATTTTACAGAGCTGAAGACGATAACCAATAGAATTTACTCAAACTATTCCAATCATTCTTCTCTTATTTTCAAGTCCTTCAAATTTCGTTGCTGTTCGTTTTGTCTCATAAAAAAAAATTACAGGTAACTGTACAAGTGTGCTGCTTATTTTTCTTTTTACTTCATAGTACATTTTTCAAAGGAAAAGTAAGGAGTGGGATTTTTGGTGGGTTTTATTGTTTTTTTAAGAACTTTTTTTGGTGTGCCATTTCTTTGAAGTCAAGTAACATTGGGCGTCATTCTTACCCGGAATTTCAAAGATTTTGTCCAGATTTTCAGCACATCTAAACTTATGGGGATCCGCTTGCACTCTCACCTCCAACACCCCTGCTTTTCTTAACAGTATCACAGGTAATTTCGTGGCTTATCAAGATCGACTTGAAACAAATTTCTTGCAGCTTTTCGAGCATCCAGAAAATTCAGAATGATTTTCTACAATTTATGTTATTATTTTTGAGGTCAACATTGTTGATGAACAGAAAGAAACATAACTGGTAACTATTTTTTGTTTTTTATAAGTTTCCATTGCTCTCAACTCTTTTACTGCTCCCCCTGCCCTACCGCTGCTCCGGTGTCCCTCAATATGCAAGTTGTGTCAACAAACTTCGCCAAAATGTTGGCTGTAAACCTGATTAGGACGTCATAATGTGACGTCACATTTCACAAACAGCGTATATACAGTAACAATGACCACCACACACCACTGCTCAATACTAAGAATTTGGTAGGGGGGCATCCAATCGAGCAGTCGCCCCGGGCATCACCAGACCTCTGCAAGACACTGGGCCCCACACAACCTTAATCTGCCCCTGTCCACTCACAACAAGGTCAGTCTAGTAACTGCGCACTCAAAAAAATGCATGCGTCGAACGCTCACTCAACAGAGAATTTTAACACTGTCTGAATGTTGTTCTACAGGTCGAATCGGTTAAACTAATTTCGCCACCACCGAACTGGTTGCAACAATCAACGTTTGAAAGACGACGCCACAATCACTTCAAATGCTGCAACACTAGCAAATTAAAACCAAACTACTTTTCTGCAAGTTGCATGCGGTTCCCAAGCACCTTTTGTGCGGCTCTCAGCAGTCTTTCAATAAATTAAATCCAGTAGCGTAACCAGCCCAAAAATTTGAGGGGGGGCAAAAAAATTGTGGAGGCCAAACTCTTAACACTATTTTGTTTGGGATGCAGCCTCTCAAAGCACAAAACGGCTATATATTACGAAAGTTAGGGAAAGAATGGCCCCCAGCCACCCCTGACTATGCCTATGGATAAAACCTCTAATATTTATGCCCGCTCGTTAAGCGGATTGTTCCTGTATTGGTCCTTATTACGTAACAATAACGTGGCCTCAAATCTTCAAATGTTTACTTCAAGTTACGGGAGTAGGCGTTTAGCCGGATGTAGCTGTTGAACGTAGACATCGTGGCAGGTAATGCAGCGAAACAGCGACTGCTGATAGTAGTCAGCCACGTAGGTTTATACCAGAGGTCTCAAACTCAAATTGCTCCGAGGACCAAATAAGGACTTACAAAGTAATCCGAGAGCAGCATATACGACGCTGACGCAACAGTGGCTGTAGCTGAACCTTACTAGAAACATTTAAACCTGCGAAAGGTATCGTGAGTTACAGGCAAATCATTTCTAGCCGTCTCAACGTTCGTTTAAACTTTGAAAGGGACTTGTTCACTTACTGGTCGAGCATATTTAAACACCGGCAAATAAACTAAATAACGTAAGTGTTAATTATGTGAAAATTCCCAAAAAGCATCGCGGGCCGTACGAAACACCTTCGCGGACCACATGCTGACCGCGAACCGCATGTTTGAGGCCTGGTTTATGCTATGTGTAAAAAAGCATGAATGAAAAAAGAGCACTACTGCCAACATTTTGCAACCAATGTTGCGCATTTTTTGCAACCAATGTTGCCTCTCAGGTGCGCAACTGCGCAGGCCATTTGCGCAGCGAAATCTCATCTCGCGCACTTGCAACATTCCATAACATTACAAAAACACGAAAACAAGAAGTTATTTGAATCAAATGTGTACTTTGTTCATATTTTGATAAGATTTTATACTTATTTTAACAATTCGCAAAGCTTGTAATTTACTTAGAACACTGCCAACTCAGTCTTAAAATATTTATGCAGACTAAAACAAACATTTGCTCAGTGTAAAATTTTCTTAGAGGGAAAACCATGTTTGCAACTGTTGCCGTAACTTCAGGCGTTTTCTTTGTGATGTAGAAAGGGTGAAGCGCTTTGTGTGCGTCCATTTCCGTTGCATCGTAAACAAGCTGCAAAGGATAGGTCTAAGCAAAATGTCTAATTTTCCCCCCTGGAAAAATTTCTGCGGACGCCCATGGTGTAAAGGTCTGGTGATGCACGGGGCCAGGGGCGGGTCCAGCCAGTAAGTGTATAGGAGGACGATTTCAGTAATATTTGGTAGTCAAGTCTCATATCGGCTTCGTTACTGTAAGAGTGATGAAGCATACTTCACAACACTGCTATGACAAAACAATGGACGACAAAATGGCCTTATATCGCGAATGTTCTTTTTCGAATTGTACAAAATTATGGNGAGTATAGTTACTTTCGTAGATTTTAGGGGGGGCGATCCTCCCTGGATCCGCCTCTGCACGGGGCAACTGTTTNATTGTATGAACCCTCACCAAATTCCAGTCCAGCGCGGAGGAATGTGAGAATGTAAGCGTTTCAAATGCGTATANACTTATTGTTGAAAAANTACCAAGTTTCNCAAAATAATTGAAATTATTTCAAATAGTGTTTTTTTAATGTGATATTCTTTAATAATCGTTTTACTCTTTGAGCTTGAAGCATAAGTTTAAGCAACGTTCTTGTATTTAAAAACTATATGTTGTATGTGCATGCAAAATTAAATACCACACTAAGCCTCCCAGGAGTCTTTCGGAAAAACCAGGCTACAGTTTATTGAAACAGGGATATTAATTGTGCTCTAAGAAGGAACACGAAATGCAAGCTGAAAGTTTTCAAAGTAAATAATGAGTGGTCCACCAAAAACAGATAAAAACTTGTGGGGCACGATCTGATACAGTGTTGCCTTCTTTCTGTTATAAGTAGTATCTGAAGTTGTACAAGCATGCAGTTTGATGCGAGCAAGCAGGAATTGGTCAGACTGCAAAGAGGGGTTAGAGAGCTGGGGTGTAGCCCCAANATGTCAGTGCTTCGTCTCTCTCGCGGATCATTCTACATGCATTTGCATGTACCCCTCAGGTAAGTTTCCCCGCAAATCCATACAGCATGTGTTAATAGCCATACATGAAGAAGCAGACCTGTTCAATAACAGCTTTTACATAAAGTGTAATTTTTGTAATTTCACTCTCTGATTGCCCGGGTCAGTCGTCCAGTTTGTGCCTCCTCTGCACGATCCCGCACAAAATAGTGTTCTTAACTGCAGCAGAGCACTGCGCGAAGGTACGTCTGAGCTTGTCTGCGGCAAAATGAAGTGATTTCACTTGCCGCTTAGTGAACGGCGCATGAGAGCACAGCACCACGTTTAAATTTAATCATGTTTTTTTCGCTGAGCAGCTGTTCAATGCATGTTTTATTACAAAATTACCAACTGTGGCGAGGTGAAGGTTGCTTGGCCCTGAGGGTTTTTAACTTTGAAAAGGCATAACGAAGTTCGTTATAGATTCAAAAAATTATGATATTCACTAGCGCGTTACCTTTCAGACATGGAGCATCTTTTACTGCAGTTAACAGTACGATGTATTTTGAACTCCAGTTTATCTCCACCTTATAAATAGAATTTACTATTGATCTAAACTGGGGGGTGCAGCAGGTTTGTGTAGTACCAGCATATTTCATGATGGAGTTATCCTACTTCTTTTTGCTGCAGAGAACTCCTCGTCGGGAAGACGTAGATATGCAGGTAACTAGCAGAGGTGAGCGGATATTGATTTTTTAACTCCTGATCCATATCCGATAAATTTTTTGAATATCCATATCCAATCCTCATCCGAAAATTTCTGAAATTTGGCATCCGATATCCATCCGTATCCGAATGCGACACTAGTTAAATACGAAACAAACAGGCAGTGGTTATGAGTCCACCAGTGCACCTTCATTTTTCAAAACCTATTCACCCATCGCCGGTAACATGACAATAATCATGTCAAGTGTGCAGTAGGCTGGACCACGCTTGGTAGAAACTTAGTAAATCTAAGCCTAACACTTATTAAACCTAAACCACATATCTGACCACAAAAGTTTAGACACTTTTGAAAAAAGTAAATAAAAACTGGACCATGAAAAGTGCAACCATTACAACCAAAACAAATGGTACCCGATTATGGCAAGAGTCAGCACGAAAACCATTCGCACAGTAACCTCACTATCATGACAGTGCTGCTAATGTGACAAACTCAGCATTTTATTCTAACTGCGTCATTGCCAGCAGACCTGTAGCCACTTCCAAACAAAAACACCCTGTCATTTTGTGACCCAATCCATAAAAATAGTATCACATGTTTTGCACTTTCAATTGTAAAAACAGAAAATTAGTGTATATTTTGTAGTCAGAAGTATAGCTCTGCTGTGGTTATTTTTCCATTTGAACTGTTGTGCATCTGGCTTTGTCCATCCACTTATAACACTGAGTTCGTGGCGCTAGCAGTTGATACGATTAACCTGGTCAAGTGGGAATTCCTGCTGTGCGAGTGGTCGTTGTCTTGGCTCTCAGCATTGTTGTTTAGGCTGGGCTGATAGAGACAGCTCGTTTTATGGCAAAATTTTTGATGTAAGCTACAACACTCTTTCAATAAGTTTTGAAAACCAGACACAGGTTTACAATTTGGGTTAGGTTTTTTCGTTATATGGCAAAGAAGATCCACTAATCCAAGGATATAGCCCTTGTCATGTGACCAATTCCACCTGCATCAACCAACTGAAAAAGAGCTCCAGCATTCAATCAATTGACAAAATTAAGAAAATATATTTTGTAACACTGAGAGTAGATCACAGTATGAAATATAGTAAAACAATGTAGCTTACAAAAACTACAGACTCAAACTGTCTTTTAGCAAAGGTTGACTGCATAAAACTTGAGGTAGAATGTTCAAAATTCTAACCAAAAGTATTGCAGCTTAAACGCTGAAATAGACCAGGGGTGGCCAACAGGTTGATCGCATCAACCGGTTGATCGCCGAGTGTCACTTGGTCGATTGCACTTGATTTTGCATTGAATTGACAAGCTGCCTAAAAAGAACATTTTTCAAGCAATAGCCTATTCCAGAAAGTACATAAAAATTATCCATCAATTGGTTGGTCATGTATATTCTTTGGTTCCTCTTGTGGTGGCTGACCATAGGCTAGCTCCGCAGATGCCGCTAAGATATTGTAATACGTTTTTCTATTATTGCGTGGCAATCATGATTTAGGCCTAACAGACACTTTGCCTTCTATCTGTGCATCACTAAGACGATGCTACACTGCATTTGCACGTGCGATACTCAACTTTGGCATGTTTCACTTGTGGTTGTGACTATCTTACCAACTGGTCGATCGCGAGTTATCAAGAAATTTTGTAGTCGATCCCAGTTCGGGTTTACAGATGCGTTTTGTAAAAATACCGGCCATTTTGATTTGTCAACAGTGCCAGATCTATGCTGTGTCGTATTTCGCAAGCGGCACAGGGAAAACAGAGAGACAATCAGTACTGTTAAGCCACAATTACTAGTTTGCCCGCATTTTGGCTCATTACATTTCGGTGTGTATGTGACGTAACAATCGCACCAAGGATTGCGTCATCAGCACCAAATAAACTTTGCTGAAAGAACTGTCCTGACAAGATTCACTACTAGAATCAATATAACTTGAGAAACTCTGCTTTGTTTCTCTTTGAAGTTACGGCAAATTACTTATTTTCAAAATACCGGCCAGGCCGGTGAAATACCGGCCATCTGGCAACCCTAATCCCAGCAGAAGAAAAGTTGGCCCCCCATGAAATAGACTATATTAGCCTACACAACACACACATCATATGGCATGCCACTCAGCACAACAAAGCAGCATACCAACATACGAGCAGTTTACTACTTCCACCTCGCCGGAAAATATTTACGATGAATTAACATGAATTATCATCGATTGTGATGAGTGCAGCACATACTGATGAAATCATTTTGATTTTTTGTGAACATAAAAATCATAATAACAAAGAAACAACAGCACCATCATTTGTGACATCTTGAATCACTCTCAGGGAAATTTCGTTATAGAAATCAAACAAATATCCTGATCCTGTGCTGATCCCATTTTTTTCAAAAATAAATATCCAAATCCAATCCTGATCCAAAAAAATCGCAAGTATCCTGCAGCAAATCCTATCCTGATCCTGTCCATACTCACCTCTGGTAACTACCGCTGTGTTCACTAGAGCGCAACACCAATTTGCCGGTTGCTCTTCACCACTCCTTAAACAGCTTCACAACTCTTCGCTGCTCTTCAGCACTCCACTGCTCTGTGCTACTCTTTTTTACTCGGCAAATGATCTTGCGGTTTGCTGCACTCGACAGCTTCCACCAATCACAAGGCACCCTGGTGAAAGGGCCATATGGTTAGCCCCACAGGCTAGCCATACGGTGCTGTACGGCTCGACACTGCCTTTAGACAAAACTTCACGCAACTTGCGTCACTGCAGATACTTTGAATAATAATCTAAAGATTATTCACAAGACTCTTGCAACAACTTGCTTATGACGTATTGAACTGCCATTGGCAAAAACAAGATTCAAACAAGGTTACTATGACAAACATTGATGACGCAAATAATCACAAGGCTTATTTTTGATATTTGATCTTCATTTACCAAAAACTCAACTTACTTCATGTTTAGTTTCCACCAATGTTTCACTGATGAGTCGGACGCTTTCAGCTCCAAGATTGCA
>JGI24158J21664_10009452_pt1 | contig 13011 bp, 9 predicted proteins | sample Ectturendosymbi3_FD_21664 | JGI IMG/M metagenome (IMG submission 21664) | reverse complement strand
GGCTGTCTTGACAAAATTCGTTCGGACAGTTTTTGCAAAATTCTGCACTGATAGGTTTCAGTATGAATTCAAGAAATGCAGTAATGCGTGAGGTGCTGATGGGACAAAAAAGTTTGGAGACCCCTGCCTAGAGCATACAGTAATGAATGACTCTTTTGCTTTATGTTGAAAGGAATGGATAGGCTTCGTCTGGCAAATGTGGAAGGTAGAGAAGGTTGAGCTAAACTTACTTCAAAAAAGGGGTCTCACTCGGCTTGTAGGCTGAGTGTAAAGAGTGAATTGTAGCGGTTTGGGTTACAACTCAAGGTATGATCTCAAAAAACACTGGTGTAGGAGGCGGGGGTGAAGGGTTGCAACCGCCCCCCTAAAGTTTTGGTTTGGTGAAGATCCGGGCATAATCTCATAAAATCCGGGCAAAGTCCTCTAAAATCTGGGCAAAATCTCTGAGAACCTTCTAAAACTGAATGCACACGACATGCGTCCTGTGCGATTTTTGAACGCATGCGTCTGATTTCGTGACGTCACGTCCTTTTTGTGATGCGTCTGGTATGTTTTGAGTTCGAGTAGAACTTGTTTCTATATTGACGCATCAGACCCACTGCTCTGACTCACTTCTACTCGAACGTCGAACGCAGACCTTACCAAACGCATCAGAAAAGGACTTGACGTCACGAAATCAGAGGCATGCGCTCAAAAACCGCACAGGACGCATGCCGTGTGCATACAGCTTAACTCCCTGAATATCTGAGCAAAAATGGCGCCCGGATTGACATAAAATTTTTTTTTTAATCACATGGCGCCCAAATTCAGCTTTTTGTTTTGGACGTCACTTATTTTGAAGTATTTTTTGGGCAAGTTTGGGAGAATCTGGGCAAAATTCTTTCGCACCCCCATAAATTTGCCTGCTCCTACATCTATGTCAAAAATTGTAAGTTGAGTTATACTCAAAAATAGAGAAATGGATTTGCAAAAGCCCGAACTGAAATGCAGGTACTCATAACATTCGCATGGAAAGCTATAGTGACAGAACAGGTAATCCGGATAACACGGAAGTGTGATCAAAGCCTACTAACGTTTAGCAGTGTAAAGACCTCGACTGCAGTGTATAGTCAATAGTGGAGCGCATAGATTTATGCACAGGCCCTGCATAAGTTAAATTAAAAACACGTTGACTTGGCTCACTTGAAGCCTAAGTGATATTTATTAAATATGTTTTTGTCAAAGTTTATCAAAAAACTGAGAAGCTTTCTCGCACAACGTAAGGATAACCTAATATGTCTTAACTGATTGTATTTCTGTTGTACTTGGTTCAACTCAAGAGTTGTAAAAATGCGAAGTCGATCTACCGAATATTGCATCCGACTCCTCGTGATATCGATAGTGCTGTTGTTGCATCTATCGCTCGTGTGACATTTTTTTATCACACTTAGAATGTTTTTTGCATTCACAGTGCTCTTAGTACGATTTCTGTTGCAATTACAATATTATGCTTGGGTCGGATTCACAACCAACTAATATTTTCGGCCTTTGTGGGGGACAAAATGATTGTCACTTGTCGCTGTACTATATTCGGAGGGTCAGAATGATTGTAACTTGTTGTACTTGACATCTGGACATATTTTTAACAGTTTTGGGGGGGCAATTGCCCGGTTTCTCCCCCTGTTTGCGCGCCTGGCTTGGGTTGTTGATATTCTAAATCTAATACGCGCTCTTGGAATTATAAATGAAGTACTCGTTCGACCAATTCGAAGAAGCCGGTGAGTTATACTTAAAATTGTTAAAATGAATGATCCAGGCAGTCGCCACTGACCTATTCTAGCTGGTGGCGATGTGTCAAACAAAAATAATGTTGGTTTCTTTGTCGCGTAACCGATCAAATTAGCGATGACCTCGACATCTTCCCGCAGACGATGAACAAAATTTTGACATCCTAACAAAGTGAAAACCATTTGATGCAAGACAATGACTGTATTTTTCCTTGACAAACAGGCTTTTGGCTATGCGTTGGCTGAAATTTTGAAATGTTTATCAAACTAGTTTTTAAGCATATTATTTCTCCCAAACTCGTTTATTAATATGTATAACTTCGGGCGTCAACCACTTACGTCGTAATGGAATTGGAAATAAAGTTTACCCAAATGTCATAAGGTCGTAAGACGGTAGAGTGATTGTACAAATCACCGGCAATCAACGAAGTCGGTTTTTGATGAATTCGTACAGTAGTTCCTGTTTAATGTCCATTTTCACTAAGTCTTTTAAAGGCATTGGACGGGGTCAAATAAAGTAAAGCATCCTGGAAATATCAAGTACAGTTAATGGCAGCAATGTCCACATTTTAATCCATGTGATTGTTTTTAATTTAGACAGTATGAACCAGTTAAACTTCGTAAAAGAGAGTAATTAAGTGTAGAAGAGCATAAATACAGACAACCATTGTTGATCAAACGAAATATACAGCACCGTCTTGGAGAGCATTTGAATAATAGCACAGTTTGAAAAGCAGAGACACAAATAGCTGCTGTGCTCATTTCACTCACGATAAGGCATATTTTCCTCTTAGTATTGTAGTTTGATCAAGTGGTCACCTTAATTGTTAGCTGCATTGGATTTCCTCAAAAGTGTCTGCACTGTGTACAAACATGAGAGTCCCGCAATATTGACTTTTGTGGCTTGGTTGCCAAATACTGTACATTGAAAGATTAGTGCCAACTCGAGTCGAAATTTTACAGCACGAGCAATGAGCAAACTTAGAGTTGCGAAAGAGCGCGCTACGTTTTGCAAAAATATTTCCGTATTTAGGAATTTCATTAGCACTACGAACAAAGGCAAGATTGGTAGTGGTCGTTCAGTGAGCGGAAAATACAAATACATTGGTATCTGTATAAGAATCATACGCTTTAAATTTGCAAAATGTTAAAGGCGCACTAAAATAACAAAAATTTATCGTATTATTGAAATCAGATATTTCGTTTTTTTTGGAACCGAACAGCATATTTTAGCCGAAATTAAATAAACGTAGCAGAAATAATTTTTCCCTCACCAAATCGTGAAGCTTCAAAAATCCCAAAAACGTGATAATTACGCAGATATCTATGAAATTCCATGCCCTCCAAACTGAAGTATATTGCATAACGATTATAGATACGCCTCGTATGTTTCTGGGCCTTTGCGCACCGCACTACCTACTGCGCTATTCACAAGCACATTCAGTTGCGCAACAGCAATTCCACGATAAACGCGTTGGAAACGTGCGGTCAGGGAGAAAAGTTTTTCTCTCACTTTAGAAAATGAGGTTGGCACGCAACCATCCTTATTACTTGTCATGCTTGATAAACAGCCGAGCCCTTTTGCCCATTGTAAGGGTTCGCTCGTCACAGTGCTGGCACTGGCTGTCTCTCCGCAACAAAGACCACGAAACAGTGCTTAGCGACTGACGAACTTGGTTCATATGTTTGACTGGTGATGAAGCAGGTCTTTTTGCCTCGAAAATAGCCATTCACTTCAACTTTCCGTTGTACTCGCCCCGGCAACAAAAGCATTGGAAGCGGTTGAATTCCACCTTTTAATAACGAATGCCAGGACTTTCAGTTTTTTGGACACACCGGGCAAAGACCTTATTCTTTGAGGATGGTTTTATCAGCAGGCTTCTTATTTTCACCACCAGCATCGCCTATTCCGCAAAAATATAAAGCAACATTAAGAACAAAAATAACCTAAAAAATCTTTCCATAATCAAATAATTTCGTTGCCTTGGCACAAAAAGTTGCCTTGTAATGAAAATATGCTGTGTATTCATTTACTCCATCAATCAGTTTGGATTTAAGACTGGTCATGGTACTAAACAATGTAAATTTTTGTTAAAGCAAACTGTTTCATATTTCGTAATCCATGGTTCATCAGTGCACGCTGTTTTTTTTTAGCTGCCTCGAAAGAATTCGATGGAATATTACACATGAAATTATTTGAGAAATTAATTCAAAGAAAGGTGCCAGTGTGTTTTGTGCGGTTACTAAAATGTTGGTACAAGGAACAAATAATGCAAATGATTAACCATTTCATGTGACTAATGGGGTTATACAAGTGGGAGTGTTGAGAACTTGAGTCCATACTTGTTTGCTGTATATTTAGGTGATCTATCCACTGAACTAAACACCGTTAGAGCAGGGTGTTCTGTTGGTGAAATGTTATTAAATTATTTGATGTTTGCTGATGATATTTGTGTGTTTTGTCCAAGTGTAAGAGGGTTGCAAAGTATACTTGATGTGTGTCAGGCTTATGCAGAATCGCATGGAATTATTTTTAATTACAGCAAAACTGTGTGCAAGACGGTTAAGGCTAAGAGTGCAAAAAGCGCAGTCACCCCATTGCTGACACTGAGTGGTCAAAACGTAAAACCTGTTAACCACTACAAATATCTGGGAGTTATAATGGATACTGAGCATTCAGATGACAAAGACATTCAGAGACAACTGCGATACCAATATTGTGCAGCAAACAAGCTGCGAGACGCTTTTTCCCGATGTTCAAATGCAGTTAACAACGTACTTTGTCGTTCCTTCTGTACGCCCATGTATGCATCTCAATTATGGTGTAATTTCAGGAAGTCATGCATGCAGAGATTGCGTGTAGCTTATAATTTTGGGTGCAAGGCCCTACACCAGTGTTTTTCAACCGGGGTTCCGCGGAACCTCAGATTTTCGCAAGTGGCTGCCAGGGGTTCCACTGCAAGAGACCGAAATTGCCTGAGACGAAATTCGCTACCACAGTTCTATGCGGTTGTAGCAATGTAGACACTTGGATCATTGCATAGGGTTCCGTGAGCAACGCAAATATTTGCGGAATGTTCCGCTGCAGCAAAAAGGTTGAAAAACACTGCTCCATACAATATGCCGTGGCGAGCGAGTGTAAGTAGTCCTCAGGTACAATGCAACATTCCTCCCTTTGTGGCGTTATTGCGAAAAAATGTTTACCTGTTTCTTGAAAGATGCAGAAAGTCTAACAGTGTATGGCTGTGCGCTTGAATGCACTCAGATTGTTTATATTGGTCCTGATTCTTTGAACACTACCATCGCATTTTATTTTGTGACTGAGCGCACGGACGTTGCAGTGTTTGTCCGTTTAAGGGCGTGTCATGCCGTAACACATTACCTGGCCTTTGACCAGTTTGGGACTTAGCGTCCTACTCTGGAAGTAGTGTTGTACAAGTGTTACGGGTTTGCAATGAATAGCGTTAAGAATTTGTCTGTAACCCTGTGGCCCTGCCTCCAATGCCGTTGTAAAACGTTTTGTTTTTATCAACCTGCGTTTTGCACGCAGTGTGCGCTTGCACTATGGACTTCGTGTCCGATCGCAAAATTAAAATTATAATTATTACGTGCCGGAGTCACCCCAGTGCGGTGTGCCGCGCCTTGTCAGTTGAAGTTTTCCGTTCACCATCTTGACCGATGGTCATATCTTCAAATCGGTGAAGGATTGTTTTAAATTGCTTTGAAAATGTTGTCGGTTTTGTAAAATTTCGAGCTGTTGGACTCATGATCTTTCACTGTCATCGCCACAAACAAATTGTGGGAAAACAATTTTCAATGCTCTTACCTGTGCGATACGCTTTTTGAAAAGGTATTCCTGACTTAAGCACAGTAGAACGGTTGTTTAAACCAATCTGTAATTCGAGGTGATTCTTCTAATTTATTATATGGACTTGCTTCAAGCGGTTTTTTTAGATTCTTCGATTTCGGGGCGCATTAGTTCTGAAAAACGTGACTTGAGTCGAAGTTACCGTTTTAATCCAAGTAAGTACTTACTGCTCGACAAGAAAAAGATAAGTGTTTCCCCATTTTATCGCATTTAGAAAAAATATTTCATCGCAGCCCGAATCGCTCGCCACGAAAAAAATTTTTTGGAGTACATACACTATTTCAAAGTCATCATAAGCGTGTGAAAAAAGAGTCTGGTAGGTGATTGTCCTTTCTCACAACAACATAAAAAACAGCAATACGGAGGTGCTTTACGTTTGTATTCAGGGCAAAAACAACTGTTTCAGAGAAGAGTTTTAGGGTTAACAAGACCAGATTAAAGTATCGGTGTTTCAGGGCGCGGTTCAAAATATCAGGGTGATCAAAGCAAACGGAATGCTGTTCAAAACCTCGAACAAAATTTTATGAAAATAGTGCAGTAGTACTAATGAAAAGAAAGGAAAAGGTTTGAAAGTTTTCGGACTTGCGCAGATTTTCATTAACGATAAATAACGGAAGTTTGGAAACGCTTTGGACAGATTACGGACGTTACCCAAACCATCATCGTACTCAAGTCACAGAATGTTGAAACCAACAACGCACGTAAAAAATCAGGGCGGTGGAAATTTATCTTGGCACACGTCTTCCACTTCCTTATCAAATGTTTTCCTACATGGACGTAGCTAACTGTATTTGCTCCTCTGTTTCCGTGATTCGCACAGAGCAGGGGTGGGCAATTAGCGGCCCGCGGGCCACATGTGGCCCGCCGCAGCGTTTTCAGTGACCCGCGGAAGCATTCAGAAAAAATCTTCAAATCTAAGATTTCCTCCAACTTAGTGCTGAGGCTAACTTGTCAGAGGTTTGCTTCTATTTCCATTAGAAGGTATGGCCCCCGCGAAACGCGGTCTTCAAAATGTGGCCTCCGAGCAAAATTAATTGCCCGCCCCCGGCATAGAGCAAGATCTCCAAACTTTTTGCTCAGAGGGCTACATATGCTATTACACAATAGTTGGAAGGCCGGACATCTTACGCATAATCTGATTTCTTCAGGAAATGTTTTGAAACATCTTATTTTTATATTATTGACAAAATGTCTCTGCGGCCAGATGAAACGGCTTCGTGGGCCGTAAATTGGAGAGCCCTGGAGATAGAGCCTTGCACTGTGAATGGAAATTTCAAGAATAATTTCGCCAGCAGCTAAATTAGTTGCTTGGTTGGGAATCTAGTGTGTCATTTGTTCACTGATGGCGTCACGTCATGCGTCCAGACATGGAGCCACCTGCACTAACAAATCTTCATTTTCTCAAGTAAGCGAACACCTATAGACAGTACATCCAATGTCATGGTGGTTTGCATGAAAATAACAATTTGCATGAATATAACAAAGTTCGAAAATAACAATGAAAAAACACGCAGTTCAATTGAACCGGGGGAACAAGAACAGTTCAGTTGAACTGCGAAGAGAACGGCTCTCGTAATTAAGCAGACGTGCTAGAACAGAGGTTCCCAACCTGGGGTACACGTACCCCTAGGGGTGCATTTGCCTATCTGACGTGGTACGTTTGAGGTCAGCAATATAAGAGAAAAAATAGTCACATTATATTTAATTCGAAATAGTTATACATATATCAAAATCATATGCTTGTTGTTAAATATATCTATGAATCACCATGTAAAATATTTTATCATACGAGATTTTAGTAGTACATGTTCATCGTTCATCTGTCGAAATGCTGAGGGGTACATGCTCACGTGTCGGAATGCTTAAGGGGTACATGCTCACGTGTCGGAATGCTTAAGGTGTACATGGGAAACAAAAGGCTGGGAACCCCTGTGCTAGAATGACAATTACAGAAGTAGTGAGCGCGCGATGCATTCATTCAACAGTTAACGAGACAGGCACTTGGCTGCGACTATTTCAATGAGTAGACACGACTCGAAGACACAACAGCTAACTTGCACTGATCTTTACTGCGCTAACACTTAAACAGGAACAAAACAAGTTTACGTACCAAGTGGTGTGATCACCACGGCTCTGACATATGGTCTTTGTAATCAGAAAACTTGCTGTTGCGGTCGGCAGAAATTTGGTCTATTTTACGTAAAGCCGAAATCGTTACTAATGGTCTAGATCAGTGTTTGTCAACCTTTTTTGCATTAATACACACTTTTAAATTTACTATAAAACTTGTACACCCTTGACATGCTCTAAAATTTAGTGCTGCAAAAGTGTAAAATGTAAGCGATTTTTATGCTGTAAATGTCGCTTTCTTAGCAGATATTTGCGTATCGATTCTCGACATTCCTGAATACCGATATCTCACTCAATAGGCGAGTTATATTTTTGATCGCATGCCAACAACCTTCCTTTGCGAGCAAGGATTTTCTGCTCTTGTCGAAATAAAATGAAAAAAACAAACTCAATCAAGGATGTTGATCCTCTTATGAAAAACGCCCTTGAAACAGGGTTAAAACCACATTTTTCACAACTAGCGGATGAAATTCAGCGAGAGCAATCACAATAAATGCGATGATTTCTTTTTTTATTCGTACTGAGTGTTGTACAAACTTCATGAGCAGGAAGATTGACTTTCGTTAATTTTAGTGGTACGTGTGTCGTGTCTTGCCGTTTTCTGCGTTGTTGCAGCTAAATGTGAAAAGCCCAAGCCAATTTCCTCATGTGTAAATAGTTGCACGATCCATGACAGAGAATTCAGATTCAAATAAAGCCAAAAATTGCCTTAAAAATTAGTGGATTTTGGGTATACTTGTTGAGCAAGGAAAACCAGGAACTCTTGCCACAGTTGAAACACACGCTCTAACGCTTTTCCTCTGGATACCCAATGTGTTTCAGCATGAAATAACCTCATTTAGCCTGCTATCATGTCTTTGCACACTTCTGAAAACGTTCGATGGTTCTTTGAATGTGAAAGGATGAATTTCTGAATTTTTTTACATCCTCAAGAACAATCTCTAGACCTGACTTCTGGTTTATGCTTAAATTAACCTATAACCACAAAATCTCAATTAATCATGCAATTAGTTGAAACCTAAGTTTATTAACGCTGAGACATTTCGGTCATTTTTCCAAAATAACTTGAAATTTTTCGGTCATTTTTTTCTTGAGGCATTTTTGCATGACTGAAAATGGCATTATGACCGAATTGACGTAGGTTTTTTCGGTCATTTCAAAACAACCTCGGCCTGTGACCAAAAAATCCCCCCAAAAACAGGTTGAAACACAGTTAAGGGAATTCTTTTTGATTTTTTGAACAACTCCATTAGTAGTGCGTTGCAATGGCTGCTGCTCCGTTGGTAGCAACTGCCTTATACTTCAGCCAATCAAATCGATGTTTTTCAATGAACTGATTCAATTTGGCGAAGATGGCTTGAGCAGTTGAGCAAACTCCAACGTAAGGACGGAACAACTCGACAATAGTTTTTGTTTCCTGATTGGCAAACCTACAACACAAAATCAACTGAACCTCTTCTGCAACATATGTTACTTCATCGAGCTAAGTACCAAACAACTGAGCTTTTTTCAGCTTGTCAAGAAATTGTTTCAACAAATCTTCCGAAATATGAAGACATCTGCAGTACGTTTAGTTGCATTGCTTAATAGTGGAATTTTTCTTAATTTGGAAACAGCTTTTTTTCTCCATAGAAACGGCTTTTTTTCCTCCATCGACAGTGACTTTCTGGAGATACTTCAAAGAATGCCTTTGACTTATTTTGATGAGTAGACTGCTGTGACCTCACATGTTTTTGAGATGTCCTGGAGCCGAATTACTTTTATCAAATACGGTTGTATAAAATAAGCGTTGCGCTGAAGGATACGGGTTCAGCACTTATTCTTTTGTGCAACAAACCCATACTCGATGATGCAGGCATCGCTCCTCCATTTGTGCCTCTTAACAGTACCAGCCATTTTCTCTTGAATAACTTTCTTTATAACTGTACACTGCTAAATCTCGACCTTACTCCCGAAAAACTGGGCTAGGTTGCACTCAACATGTGACTTGCTGACATCTGTACACTCACTTGATTCACTGAACTGAAGTGTTTCCTTTGATAGTTGCTATACTCTTATTTACACCTACCTTTCGCTACTGAGCTTTTCTTTAAAAAATTGCGCATGTCAGTTTTCTTTGAGGATCAACAACGTACTGCAATACCTTTCAAAAGTGTAAGATAGTAACACCCTAAAATCTATACTGAAAAAGTGCAAAGTTAAAATTAACATAGAGATTACTCACTTCCTCTTGGTATAAGCTTTCGCTTAGCTTCAGCTGACTGCTTGAAAAGTAATGTGGAAAATATTGTTACGTGTCTTACTACAAAACAATAATCATTGCAAAGAAAAGCATGGTTGGTACAATAGCTTAAAAAATTAAAGTAATGGTTCCCAAACATTTACCTGCATACTCCCGAATGTTGCATTTTTAAAGAAAAAAAGAAGAATATGTGATGGTCATCTGACCATCATTACAAAGAAACAGGTGGGAAAAGACAGACAATGCACATCGGGGATGTAGTTCTAACAAAAATGGTGTTGGAACGCTCCCAAAAAACTAGCCATTTTAAAACTGCTTCAAGTTTATTTTAAAGCAAAACATGAAAAAGGTTTGGGCAAGCCGTTACCACGCGTACCGGCCCCACTACACCCCTGATGAACACCCCCAGCTAGATACAGTTTTAAAATATGTGAAAAGTAGACACAGTGCGCTGGAGCAAAGGACATATGTGGGATAATGTGACCGTTCTTGAAAAACACACGTCTGGTACACCCCTGGAAATCACAGGTACACCTTGGGGTGTACGATACACCCGGTTGACAAGCACTGGTCTAGATCAGTGTTTCTCAAACATTTTTTAATCCATCGCCCCATTTTCACCCTCGACACGTCGTTTTCGCCCCCAAGCCTGAAAAAGCAAACACAAGGTAGTAAATTTAAAGAATTTTATTTAAACGAAGCATTAAATAGTTGAACCAAACCATTAAATAGCTGAACTAAGCAACTATGTTACGACGCTAGTATGACGTTCAGAATTCTTGTGAAAATAATCCACATTGTGGCCGGGCACACAGAGGATCCAGAGTAAAAATTTAACGGATAAATTCCTTCAGCAACAACCTCCAACTGTTATCATAGTAAAGTAAAATTTGCAAGAGACTAACAACTCATACTAGTAGGCTACTGGAGTTAACTCAATGATCGATTAGTGGTTGAGCATTTTCGCTCCCATTTTGTTGTTTTGCACCCCATCGCCCTTTTGTTTTTTTCGCCCCTTTGCCTCTCAAAATCGCCCACAAAGGGGCGATTCCGCTCACTTTGAGAAACACTGGTCTAGATTAAACCGACCTGCATTCAGGTCGGTCGCCAGCGGGGGGGCCAGTGGTGCCCGGACCCCCCGTTTGAAATTTGTGTCCCCCCCATTTCACGTTTGGCACCCTGGTTGCTGCATACATCCAATACAGTATTTTAAAAATGTGCCCCCCCCTTCTGGTTTTTGGCCCCTCCTTCTGGTTTTTGGCCCCCCCTTCTGCAATATCCTGGCGACGGGCCTGCCTGCATTATATCGTGCTAAGCGCAGCACAAACAGAAAAACAACTTTCTTTGTTACGACTCTTCGAGACTGCAAAGCAGACGAAGGTCTGTCCCAACATCCTGTTCGCAGACGCAAAACGGCGACATAGCAGAAATAAACAGTTACTCAACTCAACGTGTCCTCTAACGACCCACGCCAGGGAGTTGAGTTGCAAAAGGGTTGCTACTGTAGAAGTGTCAGTGCAATCCATCAAGGCAGTCCATTAATACTAGACTTTAACTTTAACGTAGAGAGTTGCACGTATTGAAATATTGATCACCGGATGCGCAGTTTGAAGGGGTTAAATAAAGGTTAAGACATTTGGTCGTTGCGCGACGTTACAGGCTGAAGCCCCCCTCTAAATATTTTCAGATACGGTTTTGGGCGATGGTTCCCGACAAAAAAACGTTCATTGGGGTGATTTTTTTTTATATAGCTTCTATATAAACCATTCCTTGCACAGGGATAGGAACGAAAATATGAAACACAAAGCTTATTTTGCTGAATTTGGGCAGTCCGAATGTGTTTATTTCACTACAAATGAAACCTCTCATAGACAAGTTTTTTTATATAAAAATGTGGTCCCAATGTTATATAAATACGTAAGTGTTTACGTAAAGAATTTACATTTACATAGGCTATACGTTATATAAACCCCACGTACATAGGCGTAGCCTGGGAGGCCAGGGGGCATGGACCTCCTAATTTTTAGAATATCTTGTCATTTTGTACTTAAGAGGCATATCTCAAACGAAATACTGTCACACGCCTAAAATCAAGCATTTTGACCCATCCAAATATTTGGTCTGATTATTCCAATGCGCACGTATTTTAAACTATTGTTTCATTTGGGTAAGATTGGGCTTCTTGTGTACAAAAAATGAATAAGCAGCAGTCTCAGAATCGTCGCTAGAAAGTTTCAGGGGGGCTTTTCGTTTGTGCGGCTTGACATTCTAAAAATTGACAAAAATCCACTGATTTATAGTGTTCATGTTTCAATTTAGGAAGCTTGGAGCTTTTTTGGGGGGCAAACCCCCTCGTTGCGACGAGACTGAGCAGACCGTGGAAAAAAGTTGAATGAGCTGTAGATCATACTATTTTTTTCTACAAGCTTTTATGAATGAGAGCAGCTGATGTTATTACTGTAGTAAGCGAAGGTATTAAAATTACGCTACAACGAACTTACAATTCAGTTAACTACAGGCCAGGTCAGAGAGCTCAATGACAGCGTAAATTTCAAAACAGCAAACCTAACCGTAAAACGTAGTCCATGTCAGGTAGGCTTAAAATGAAGCGCGCTAGATTAGCTGTAGGCTATGCTAAAGATGGCAACTGATTAGCATCAGACCTGCCAGCAAAGGTGTAGTGGGTTGGGAACGTGCGGGAACGGCGTTCCCACACCTTTTTGCGCTAGTAACGTTACTTGAAGATTTAGATATTTCATTTCAATTTTCTACATTGTTCTGCGATAATTTCCTTGTGACGAACTGATAAGCGCGTGCGCCGAATTCTGTTCGTGGAATGCTTACTTCTGCGTGTGCATTGATTACCCTTGGAGGAATTTTGCGCGATTTGGTGCCCTTGCGTGATTTGGTGCTCACTGTAATCGTGGTGGTTCTTTAGGACAGTCGTGATCTGTGCTGTCGAAGTGCACGTTACGTTTTAGCTGAATAAAGCCTAAGTTGANGNT